>Ga0209581_1000452_pt1 | contig 88388 bp, 69 predicted proteins | sample Coa_R2_FD_187160 | JGI IMG/M metagenome (GOLD analysis project Ga0209581, IMG submission 187160) | Surface soil microbial communities from Centralia Pennsylvania, which are recovering from an underground coalmine fire - Coalmine... | ecosystem: Environmental > Terrestrial > Soil > Unclassified ...
GCAACACTGCATTCAACGCGCCATTGCCATGATCCCGGCCCAATATCGCTCGGTGGTCTGGCAGTATTACCGGGCCGAGATGACCTTTCCAGAGATCGGACGCACGTTACACATGACCGAATCGACGGCCAAGACGCGCTTCCAGCGGGCCAAACCCTTTCTGCGGGCAGCATTACTGATGCTGCTCGATCTGCCTGCCGAAACCGGCTCCCCGGCCAATTCACCATACTAAATCGCCCTGATGATTTTTGACAATCGAATGGGGAATCCGTTCATATCATTCTGAGCAAAATAGGGGAATCCGTTCCTGTCATTCTAAGCAAAATGGGAGAATCCGTTCCTGTCATTCTGAGCGAAGCGAAGAATCTCCATCCCTGCCGAGATTCTTCGCTTCACTCAGAATGACACGACCTGCTGATACTTACCGATTTTGACCGTTAAAAATCACCAGGCTGTCCTCGTCCCTACCTGGCACCCTGGCCAGTCCAGTAGGGACAGCGGCTTGCCCTGTTCTCTCCGGGCGCATTCATACATTCGGGCTGGCGATCACGCTCCATGTACTCCCATTCCAGTATTCGGCCAATGACTCACCGGTATAACCATTATTGGAAAAGCCGCCAACCGCCCAGGCATCACCGGCAGAGACATCGGTGACCGCATAAAGGGCGTTACCTATTGTCCCTGGACTCGGGCTGGTGACGATACTCCACTTCGTGCCATTCCACTGCTCCGTGAGCGTTCCGCTGCTACTGTAGCCCACGGCCCACATATTATTGGCCGAACTCGCCGCAACGCCATACAGGAAACTCGTCGACCCGGCCTGAGGGCTAGTGATGACGCTCCACTTCGCGCCATTCCAGTGTTCAATCAGCCCCTGGTTGGCGCTATTAATGTCACGGAAGCCCACCGCCCATACATTGCTGGACGAAACCGTCGTTACTGCTGTCAGCACATTGATAGACGATCCGGGGCTGGGGCTGGAGACCACGCTCCATTGTGTGCCATTCCACTGCTCGATCAGCGTTTGTTCGATACCGCCGCTATTCATAGAGTAGCCCACGGCCCACACATCGCCGCTAGAAACCGCCGACACTCCATTGAGGGAGTTGAGGATCGGACCCGGGTTCGGGCTGGATACAACGCTCCAACTGCTGCCATTCCAGTGTTCGACCAGCGTCTGTGATTGCGTGTTGCTATTGCCCACGGCCCAGATGTCGTTGGCAGACACCACTGCTACTGCCGCCAGGTCGTTGAACTGCCCGCTATTGGCGCTTTTGACAATGCTCCACTTCGTGCCATTCCAGTGCTCGATCAACGTCTCGAAGCCCGTGTTGGATTGATATTCTCCTACGGCCCACACATCGTTGGTAGAGGCAGCGGCTACCCCATTGAGTTGATCAGCGCCCAATCCTGTATTCGGACTGGGAACCACGCTCCATTTCGTGCCATTCCAGTGTTCGGTGAGCGTCCCATGCGCATCTGAGCCGACCGCCCAGATATCGCTCGCCGAGATGGCTGCCACTCCGGTAAGGGAGCCATTTCCAATCCGATCAGGACTTTTGACCACGCTCCACTGGCTACCGTTCCACTGCTCGGTGAGCGCCTGCTCTTCACCATGATTCGTGAAAGCGAATCCCACCGCCCAGGCTTGACTGGGTGAGATTGTTGCTACACCATATAGCTGGTTGAAGCCTTTTCCCACACTCGGGCTGGGAACAACACTCCACTGCGTCCCGTTCCAGTGCTCGATCAGCGTCTGCCCATTGCTCGTCCCATTTGCCTGGCTCCCCACGGCCCAGACGTTGCTCGCAGAGGCGGCGGCCACACCAAAGAGTTCGTTATTCGCCGAACCGGGGTTCGGGCTGGGAACGGTATTCCAACTGCTGCCATTCCACTGCTCGATCAGTGTCTGGGCAGGGCCACCGTTGCTGGAATAGTAGCCTACCGCCCAGACATTGTTGGCGGATATGGCCGTCGTTCCTATCAGGTCGCTGCTATTCTGCGTACCGCTATCAGGACTGGAAACGATACTCCACTGGTTCCCATTCCACTGCTCGATCAACGTCTGCTGCCCATTGTTTCCAATCGAGTATCCCACCGCCCACATATCACTCGCCGAAACGACCGAAACCCCATTCAGCAACGCATAACCACTCGGGCTTGGACTGGGAACGACGCTCCATTGCGTCCCATTCCACTGCTCGGTCAGCGTCAGAATGGTTATACCATCGGGAGAATAGAGTCCCACGGCCCAGATATTGGTCGGCGACACCACTGCTACTCCCATGAGGATATTGATGGCGGCTCCCGGGCTGGGGCTAGAGACGACGCTCCACTGGCTGCCGTTCCAATGTTCAATCAGTGTTTCAGACGGTTTGTCCGTCCCCTGGTTGCTGTACGACCCGACGGCCCAGACATCATTGGTCGAACTCGCCGCAACGCCATACAGGTTATTGAATGAGCCTCCAGGGCTGGGGCTTTTGACAAGGCTCCACTTCGTCCCATTCCAGTGCTCGATCATCGTGCCCAGGCCATCTCCTACCGCCCAGGCATCGTTAGCCGAGATCGCAGCTACCGAGGACAATCCGCCCATACCTCGCCGGATGTTGGGGGAAATCGCGCCACTCCCGTCACCGGCATCGCGGCTAACGGGCCTCGAACTCGCCTGCCCATTCCTTGCGGCAATCCCGCTGGCGCCAACGATTGGCAGGGACCAGGCGCTGAGGAAAATGACAACCATACATACAAGCACAGTTACTCTCAGCAATTGTTTCATCGTTCATCCTCCTTGACTAGAGCTACTTCATCATACCCATCCGGCAGATTCTAATAGTAATTTTTTTGGCTCTGGATACATCGCTTTAAAAAGAACATACTTGCTTTTGCTCACGGAACTATTTCACCCGGCAAAGAGAGCATCACAGGGCTATCCCAATTTGCGCTGCGCTGACCACCATTTGAGATTGGCCCGCCAGTTTTCAGTCCAGCTAGCTATAGAAGAGATCGATGCTACAGGCAGTTTGTGACAAGTTTCTGATGGAGAAATGGATGCAGCTTACCGCTTTTTCCCCCCTGTTTCAGAACAAAAGAAAAGAGGCGGTCTTCTTCACAACAAGACCACCTCCCTGTCGAACAAAGGAGTACACTACATCTCCTTCTGTGCGGCTACAGTATCAGTAGTGGAGCCTGTTCCCGGCGCGCATCTACGACACAGGCGCTTCCAGTTCCAGGTCGTTCTGGTTGAACCGCGTCGTGCTTTGCGCAAAGAGATACGCTCTACACTCTCACAAGTAGAGCCGCGATCCGACAAGATCAGCGGTGTACTTGCCTCACTTCCAGGCCAGTATTGTCAGGCATTCAGCCAGGCAACAAGCCTGGAAGTGCTCTTTTTCGTCCGTTGGCTTTTTGTTTGAGGACAGCAAGCAGGCCATCATGCCTGGATGTACGCGTTGCAGGCAGCTGCTAATCGGACTGCATAGCTGCGAGATAATGGACGCCAGCTGGACACTCTCATGCCTGTGGGATAAACGGCACAAGATTTTCATGCGGGATACAATGAATACGTTTACACGATAGAATTGACACACAGGCGACCACGCGCCATGACCAGCTTGAGCCGGCGCTGCGGGTCCGTGAGCGCGCCAATATCTTGCAAGGGATCGCCATCGACAACGAGCAGATCAGCAAAAGCTCCAGGAGCTACCACACCCACCTGTCCCTCCATGCGCAGTAAGCGCGCGGCCACCGTCGTCGCCGAGCGCAATATATCAGCCGGCGGCTGCACCTGGCGGCGGAGCGTGAATTCGCCGAGTTGCTCGTCATGCATACCACCCAGTAAATCGGTTCCATATACAATCGGAATATGCGCCCGGTGCGCCAGTTCAAGCGCATGCAGACCCGCATCCAGCACATCGAACACTTTGCGATGGCTGTGTTCCGGCAACCCAAATTCGCGCCCGCGAGCGGCCAGAGCCGAATAGGTCACCAGGGTCGGCACATAAAAGGCGCCGCGCTCCTGGAAGAGCGGCAGACTGCTCTCGTCCATCAGATTGCCATGCTCGATACTGCGCACGCCGCATTCCAGACCCCGATTGATCGCTCGCGAGGTATAGGCATGTCCCGCGACATAAAGGTTCGCTGCCTCGGCTTCCTCAACCGCGGCACGAATCTCTTCCCGCGAGAACTGGACCGCATCCACGCGATCCGTCGGAGAAGCGACTCCGCCACTCAACATGAGTTTGATATGGGAGGCGCCACGTCGAATCTCCTCGCGGGCCGCCCGGCGTACCTCATCGACTCCATCGCAGATCACCCCCAGCGAGGGGCAGCAATAGCAGAGATCATACGCCTGCCTGCCCGGGCTGCGCCAATCGCCATGCCCGCCCGTCTGCGAGAGCGCTTTGCCGCCAAAGACGAGGCGCGGCCCCTCCAGGTAGCCCTCCTCAATGGCCTGTGCCAGTCCATAATCGGCTCCGCCCACATCGCGTACCGTTGTGAAACCACGACGCAGCATGCCCACCAGCACGCCAGCCGCTCGCGCCGTGATATAGGCAGGAGACCACTCGGTAAGCCGCGCCAGGTCGGCGGTGACGGCTGTCACGTGGACATGAGCATCGATCAGGCCGGGCATCAAGGTCATCCCTCGCAGGTCAAAGCTCTGCACCTCGCCAGCCTGCACGTCTGCTCCTCCAACCTCCAGAATGCGCTCTCCCTCCACAAGGACAGAACTAGCAGGTAGATACTCGCCGCGCTCAGCATCCAGTACCTGTGCGTTCCGAAAAAGATAGCGTGTCATCAGTCCTTACTGTATCCTCCCGCGCCTAGAAACTCTGGCATCGTCCAGCCATATCCTGCCAGCATTGTCAGAAAAAAGATGCCCTTCTTGCTGCTTCAATCGTACCCGGATGCGCAGCCTTTTGCAAGATTTTGCAGATTGGCGCGGATTCGCACTTTCAACTGCCTGCCCTGCGACCTCAAAACCGTCGACCTCTACGGCGAGGGGAGTGACGGGCACATGGTCCAAACTGCATGAGGCAGGCACTTGACACTGCAAGCTTTTATAGGATAGTCTTTTTATGAGATGCATATGCTGCTGAGGAGCGTATGCACATCAATCAGCAGTAAATATCGCCTATTTTCTGATAAAAGGCGCAATCATGCCTGCCCGGCTGCTTTGAAAGCTCCTGAAAGTAGGTAGGGAATGAATCAACTCCATCGCATTCCTTTTCTGGTAATTGGGGGTGGGTTGGGTGGCCTTGCGACTGCTTTGGCCCTCTCACGAAAGGGCTACCCGGTTCACGTGATCGAGAAAGCGCAGGAGTTCGGCGAGATCGGAGCGGGAATTCAGATCGCTCCGAATGGATCAAGAGCGCTCGATGAGCTGGGTGTCCTCGGCGAAACACGCGCCTATGCGGTCTATCCCCAACGGCTTCTGCTGGTGGATGCCCTCTCCAACAATACGCTCACGATACTGGATTTCGGTGAGCAGTTCCGGCGCGCCTATACGTATCCCTATTTTGTCCTGCATCGCAATGACTTGCTCATGATTCTGCTGCATGCTTGCCAGCAGAGCAATGCCATCACCTTAGAAACCAACCGCGAGGTCATCGCCGTTGAGGACCTGGGCGATGGCGCGTGCGTTCGTTGCGCCAATGGTGCAACCTATGAATGCAGCGCTTTGATCGGCGCCGACGGGCTATGGTCTACCGTTCGCAACTACGTGATTGGTGATGGAGACCCGATCTGTGTGGAATTTGTGGCCTATCGGGGCGCGATTCCGATGGAGGAAGTCATCGAAAGCGCCGGGCTGGATACCATCCGCTATTGGATTGGCCCAAACTTGCACCTCATCCAGTATCCGCTGCGCGGCGGCAAACTGTATAATCAGGTGGCCGTATTCAAAAGCGAGCGCTACCGGCCAGATACCGATGACTGGGGTACGGAAGACGAACTGGAAGCGCATTTTGCCAAAACACATGAGAGCGTGAAACGGGCCTTAACTCGTGTGAAACGAGACCGGCGCTGGCCGCTCTATGATCGATTACCTGCTGATAACTGGACGCGCCATCGCATCACGCTGCTAGGCGATGCCGCGCACCCTATGCTCCAACATATTGCCCAGGGAGCCTGCCAGGCGCTGGAAGATGCCGTGTGCCTGGCGGACGCCGTTGCCAGGCATCCAGGAAACGTAACAGCCGCGTTTCGGGCCTATCAGGAAGAACGTATTCCCCGTACGGCGCGCGTGCAGCGTTCGGCGCGTCTTTTCGGCGATATTATTCATAGCGATGGTGTCACCGCCCTGCTTCGCAACGCGCTTTTGGCGGCGCGCGCACCCGACGATTTCACCTATACTGACTGGTTCTATGGGTACCGGCCGCAGAGGAAAGAAGCAGCTCTGCTAACATCTCTCTTTCCTGAAACTGAGGGAAAAGATTTTTCAGGATGAAAGTAGACAAAAAAAGAAAAGCATTGTATCATGCAACTGGACACTTACTAACAGTAGTCTGGTTGTTTCATTTGACTGTGGGAAGCCCTCGGACTAGCGCTGGGAAACCCGGTCTCCACACTATCAATATCGATTCCGGTGCCCTCATTTCTAGAAATGGAGCGAATGGCTCTCATGCATACGTCTTCGTCGAGAAGAATCACCGGCCCAGGCTTACTACCAACAGTACTCCATCGCGAGGAGCTTGTTGCTGCTCTTCGCGAAGTGATGCTCGGTCCCTCATCCGGCAGCAGCGGGGGACCCCGGTGGTGTAAACTGGTAATGATCTGTGCCCCTGCCGGCTATGGCAAAACCACCTTGCTTGCTGATTTTGAACGCGACACTGCTATGCCCTGTTGCTGGTATTTCCTCACTCCGCAGGATGCGGATAAGATCACCTTTTTGGAACTCCTCATTGCCAGCATCCGCCAGCGTTTCCCGCAGTTCGGTGCCTCCCTCGACTCACTGCTGGCCGCGGCTATATCAGCTACAGCTGGCGAGCGGGCAGCATATATCGATCAGTGTGAAGCGGTGATCGATATGCTGGCAGAACGTATTGGGGCCGAAATTCCCGAACGTTTCGCACTCATCTTGAGCAACTATCACGAGGTGAACTCGAACCCGGATGTGAATCACCTGGTCAACCGATTGCTGCAAAAGCTGCCCCCTCAATGCGTCATCGTCATTGAGAGCCGCGCTATGCCTTCCCTCGAATTTGCTCCCCTGCTGGCCCGGCGCGAAATGTTTGGCCTCGGCAGCAATGGCTTGCGTTTCTCGGTGCAAGAGATTCGCGATCTCGCTCGCCTGCAGGGCATCGAACCCCTGTCAGAGGAGGAAGCCCAGCAACTCGTCGCGTCTTTCGATGGCTGGATCGCCGGCATCTTGCTCGGTACGCGCCTGGGAGATTTGCAGTTTGTCAGCCCCGGTGGAACCCCCACCTCGTTCTGGGGATCGCCCGCCATGCGTATGGGACGGCAGAATCTGTTCTCGTACCTGGCCAATGAAGTCTTCAACCGCGAACCAGAGGTGTACGCCTTTTTGAAAGGCGCTGCCATCTTTCAGCAGATGCTGCCCTCGCTTTGCGCTTCCCTGCTCGACATCCCGGACGCCGCCGAACGCCTTGATTACCTCGAACGGCAAGGCCTCTTTGTCTCACGCAGTGGCGATGGCCCGCAACTCGCCTATCGTTGTCATCCCGTGCTGCGCGAATTGCTCCTGGAAGAATTACGCACTCAAGCTCCTGAACAGTACGCGTCCCTGCATCACCGCGCAGCCGTCTTATTTCATGCCGCCAGAGACTACGACTCGGCCATCTATCACGCTCTAGAAGCCCAGGAGAACGAGTTCGCCGCCGCTCTCATTGCTGAGGCGTATGAGCAAGAACAGACGCAGGGGCATACCGCCACCCTCGCACGCTGGATCAACGCCCTGCCTGCCGCCACCGTTGAACGCTATCCGCGGTTACTCCTGGCGCGCGCCAATATTCACCTGGCACTGGGGGAATATGTCAGCGCGCTCCCCCTACTTGAAAAAGCAGACCAGGCGCTCTCCGCACAGGCAGAGGGGATTGCGGAAGATGAGGTTCCCGTACTCCGGGCGCAAATTGCGCTCGCGCGCGGTTCAGCTCTTTTTCAGGCTGGAGAGTATGCCCAGGCTCAGGCCCTCTGTCACCAGGTTCTTGCTCAATTACCACCCCAGCAGGTCAGGCTGCGCGCCGAAGCTCATCATCGCCTCGGTATCTGTTCGAACATGCGCGGCGATTTCTCCACCGGCATCCTGGAGTTACAACATGCCTTGCAGTTGTGGCAACGTGAGGGCACGGTTCGCCAGGTAGCTCACCTGCATAGTATGCTCGCGAACGCCTATGGCATGTTGGGCAAACATACCCTTTCCGAGCATCATCGCACCCGCGCCATCCAGTGCTGGGAATCACTTAACGACGAATGGGGCAAAGTGGATAACCTGATCGGTCTGGGAGTAACGAAACAACGCCAGGGCGAGTTTGCCGCAGCCGAGCAAGTACTCACCCAGGCGCTGGCCATCGCCCGGGGTCCTATCCGCTTCCGCCGTGGTGAGGCCTACGCCCTGGTAAGCCTGGGAGATGTCTACCAGGATCAGGGATGCTACGATCATGCCCTCAGCATGATCGAGGATGGACTCACCCTGGCACGCCAGCTCAAAGATACCTACCTGACCGATTACGCCCTTTGTAGTCTTGCCATGACCTACCTGCTGATGGGCGATGTTCAAACAGCCCAATTGCTCGTTATCGGAACGGGTGAAGAAGAACCCTCGCAGGCCGTGGAAAGCTATGAGGTAGCCACGCGCCAGCTCGTCCTCGGCACAGTCCGGTTGTATCAATGCCAGTATGATGAAGCCTGCGCTCTTCTCAAAGAAGTAGAAAACGCCCTCTGCACCCTCGGCTTGACGCGCGAGCGCATACAGGCAAGTATTCGGCGAGCCGCGTGCCTGCACGCTCAAGGCGAGAAATCCGCCGCCGTTCGCTGCTTGAAAGAGGCGGCAGAGCTTGCCAGCCAGCATGGATATGAACAACTCGCATCCCTCGAACTGACTCGCATACCCGATCTACTCAAAGCCGTACAGGGCATGCCGGACATTGCCCGGCTCTATCACCTGCCTCCTCAAGAAACCGGCAAGCAGGAGCATGAGGCAGAGCCGGCGAACCCACCCGTAGGGACAATCCCCGGTTCCTGTCCTCAAGAAACTTCCCGCCTGCAGGTACAGGCCCTGGGTGAGCCGACCGTCATCCTCGACGGAGTTCCCATCACTCATTGGAGAATGGCACGCGCCATGGAACTCTTTTTCCTCTTGCTCGACGCCGGCAAACCCCTGCACAAAGAACAGATCCTTGTCGCCCTCTGGCCCGATGAACAGCATGACCAGACACTGCGCTCAACCGTCTACTATCTACGCAAAGTGCTCGGCGAAGCCAGCATCATCTACCGCGCCGGCAACTACTCCCTCGATCTCGCCCCCCTCTACGGCAATCGTGTGTACTATGATGTTGCTGTTTTCCAGGAGCGTTACGCCAGCGCCAAAGAACTACTGGCCGTCGAGGATCATACCGGAGCCGAAGCGAGCTTGAAGGAGATGGTGGCGCTCTACCATGGGGACTTCCTGCGGTCATTTTACAGCGACTGGTGCATGCCGCGCCGGGACGAACTGCGCCGGATATACATCGATGCGCGCAGCCGGCTAGCTCACCTTGCCTGGCAACGGGAAGACTTCAGCGAGTGCGCCAACCAGTGGCAGCGGCTGCTGGCCCTCGATAGATGCCTCGAAGAAGCCCACTACGGATTGATGCGTTGCTACCTGCGTCAAGGGAAGCGCGGCCTGGCCTTGCGCCAGTATCAACAATGCGCCTCTGTTCTTCACGATGAACTCGGTGTGAAACCAGGACCTGCCATCCAGAATCTCTACGAACGCATCACCGGAAACCACTGAATCCGACGATGACAGGGACAAGCCGCTGTCCCTGTCATCGTGCCCCACCACATTCCCCCATTCGATGAGAAAAATTCATCAGGGTCTGCTAACTGACTGCTAACTGCTGCCTCAACAGTGCGAATACCGTTTGAACAAGCCCCCAGTATCCTTATAACCAGACAAGGTGAGGAAAACGGAAACACGAAAAAGCCCGCATTCCTCACCGGCACTGGCAACCATGAGTATCGAGAGTAATCAACACGTACAGGCATAGCTCTTCCAGCATGAGAAAGGAGAGGCACACATGAAGCATACAGATTGCTCGATGATCTTGTCCTGGTTGAAAGCCGTTTGGCAACACTGGGGTAGCTACCTCGTATTTGCTTGCTTGCTCGTTCTGATGATCGTACTCACTATTTCACCACGGATGCCTTATCCCTGGTCTTGAGCAGGCGCGTATCCGTTTGCTCGTTGCACCGGAGAAAGGGCAATGCATACAGGTATCGCGATGCGACCTGCCGCAGGGGGGCAAAAGGTCTGTCAACAGCCATCAACTCGGTTGAAGAGGAGAGGTACGGAAGATGTCATGGACGGTCATCAATGAAATACTCGGCCTGGCAGCCGTTGACCAGAGCTTTTGCGAGGAGTTGTTGGCATCTCCGCTCGAAGCGGTACAGCGACGAAAGTATGAGCTGACGCCCAAAGAGCAGGCGGCCATCCAAGGAATTGTGGCCCGCGATATCTACGAATTCAGTCAGATTCTTCTTGACCGGCTTGGCTCAAAGTATCAAGGAAACGAACCATGAACAGCTGCGACTACGTCCAAACAACCGACTCGCCACAGGCGGACAACACCCAGCAAGAGCTGGAGCACGGATGCCAGCAAAGAGCGGCAGTCGTACACCTGGAAAACATCCGCAAATCGTATGGTGCTCTCCAGGCAGTGCGCGACCTCTCGCTGCGGATCGAGGAGGGCGAGATATTTGGCCTGCTAGGTCCAAATGGCGCGGGCAAAACGACCACACTTGAAATGATGGTCGGCTTGCGCACACCTGACGCCGGCCATGTCAGCATCCTCGGTTGCGATCCCCAGGCAGAGCGCCTCTCACTTGTGAGCCGCATAGGAGTGCAGCCGCAGGAGGCCAGCCTGTTCCCTACCTTGAGGGTTGAGGAAACGTTGCGCTTATTTGCCAGCTTTTACAGCAATCCGACCGGTGTGGACAGATTACTTGACCTGGTGGGACTGGTTGATAAACGCAAAAGCCTGGTCAAGAGCCTCTCCGGTGGCCAGCGGCAGCGCCTGCTGCTCGGCATCGCCCTGACCGGCGACCCGCAGCTGCTGTTTCTGGATGAACCAACCGGGTCTCTTGACCCACAGGCCCGCCGCCAGATCTGGGACGTGATCGAGGATTTCCGCCGCCGCGGGCGCACCGTCGTGCTGACAACGCATTCGATGGAGGAAGCGCAAACACTCTGCGACCGGGTCGCGATTATGGACCATGGCCAGATCATTGCCCTGGCCACACCCGATGAGCTTGTGCGCAAGTACGTCCCGCTCAAAACGATTTGCTGCACCACGCGTCAGGCACTCGACCCGCGTGAATTGCAGCGCCTGGCAGGCGTCAGCACTGTCAAGATAAAAGCTGCGCGTGTAGAACTCGTGACGAGTCAGAGCGATGAGACATTGCGCGCCCTGCTCAATCTACCAGGTCTCTATGACTTCGATGTTCGCTCCGGCAGCCTGGAAGATGTCTTCCTTGCGCTAACCGGTCGCACCATTCGCGATTAGTGCGAGATCAAGAAATCTGTCAGGTGAAAGGAATGGCATACACCAGGAGGAAGAAGATGAAAGATTCGCTGAAGCAGTTGATACTGGCTAATTTGCGGGAATTGATCCGGGACAAGATGACCTTCTTTTTCGTACTCATCTTCCCGTTCCTGTTCATCTTCCTGTTCGTCTTCATCTCGATGGCGAATGGAAAGGTACCGCAAGGAGTCGGAGGGAGCCAGGTGTATGACCCGCTGCGCTACTCGTTGCCCGGTATTCTGGTGATGGCATTCACCTCGTTAGGCATGTTTGGGCTTGCCACACCCCTGATCATGTTGCGACAGCGCGGCACTCTGCGCCTGCTCGGATTGACACCGCTCTCGCCGCTCGATTTCGTTCTGGCGCAGCTGGTTGTCCGCCTGATACTGGCATTGGTGCAGCTCATCGTCATCCTGATCGTAAGTTACATACTGGTGGGAAACATTCCTTTCCAGAATTTGCCGGGCATTTTTCTGAGCGCTTTCCTGGGCATCGTGATGCTCTTCGCCCTGGCGTATGTCCTCGGCGAGATCATCCCCTCGCCAGAGGTCGCCGGAGGTCTGATGGGTGGCATGATGGCACCCGCCTTGATGCTGACCGGTATCCTGCTCCCTTTCAGCATCATGCCCGACATTGTGCTGACAGTTGCCCGCTTCATCCCTCTGACCTACCTTGGGGATGCGCTACGGCAGCAGATCATCGGTGGCACACCCATCGCGTCCCTGGCAGTTGACGACCTGGTACTCTTTGGCACCGCCGTTGCGCTCATCGCCCTGGCAGTACGGCTGTTCCGCTGGGGCCAACCCGATACACACAGTATAGCTCCAAAGCGCGCGAAGCTGGTGAATGGACAAAGCTAGAGCAGATAGGCCAGCAGAACCCATCGTAGATACATTGATGCAGGAGGCTAGACGAGTTATGGTAACGGACACGCAAACCGCTCATGCAACGCTTGAAGACTTGATACAACCTGCCGGTGGCCTGATCGGCAGAGCAGTGCAACTGCCGATCCAGCCGGGAGAGCCGCGCTTCCCAATAGTGAGTGTCTCCATGGGCGATATAGGTCAACCACTGAGTAGCGTAGCGCGCGCCCTGGAGGGCCGCTCCGCAACAGGCACGCTGGATGGCGCGGGAGGCTCATTCGATTACGATGAAGCCAGGATTAAGGCCATCGCCGAAGGACTGGAACGATATTCCAGCTGCGCCTACGATGAGAAGCAATTTCTCTGGGCCACTGCCGAAGAACTGGGTGACGAGGCATTAGACCTGGACAGCATTCCCAGGTGCAGCGAGAAGGAACTGGCGCATCCTCGCTGCCCAATAGTAGCACCCGATAAGCGAGCTCCGATGCGCTGGGTGCGTGGAGTTTCGCTGCTGGATGGTCGCCTGGTCTGGGTACCCGCCGTGATGGTCTATTTACATATCCCATTTTTGAGCCGCGGGGAGCGTATCTGGTTACCTATCTCGACCGGTTGCGCCGCGCATACGAGCCTCGAGCGAGCGCTGGCCGGCGCCATTTGCGAGGTACTCGAACGCGATGCTATCTCGCTGACCTGGCTGCAGCAGTTGCCGCTGCCTCGTATCGAATTGGACGTAGTGCCTGGCTGGCTTGAACCTTACCTGGAGCGAAACGCCCGCGCGAGCAGCGGAGTGGAGCATCTTTTCTTCGATGCCACGACCGACATGGGCATACCCACGGTCTACAGCATCCAGCTCTCGCCGCGCAACGACAAGCTGGCCACCCTGGTCATGTGCAGCACAGAACTGGACCCGGCAGCAGCCATCGCAAAGGTGATCCGCGAATCGGCCTCGTCGCGAATAGCAATGCAGGCGCACGGCGAACCACCGGCCAGCTGGGATGATTTCCTGCACGTCTTCGATGGAGCGAGCTATATGGGCTATCGCGACCGGCTCCCGGCATTCGATTTTCTGGTTCATTCACCGCACCGCCGGCGTTTAAGCGAGATGCCCGTGCTGAAGTCTGGTGAGGCTCGCCAGGACCTGCGCACATTGCTGGCACGCCTGAAAGAACGCAACATGGAAACCATCGCCATAGACATCAGTACGGATGAAGCTTTGCGGGTGGGCATGCGAGTAGTACGGGTGATTATTCCGGCCCTACAGCCGCTCTCGTTTAGCTATCGAGCGCGCTACCTGGCCCATCCCAGGCTCTACGATGCACCCAGGCACATGGGCTACCCGGTTCGTTCAGAAGACCAGATTAACCCCTGGCCGCAGCCCTTCGCCTGATACAGAAAACGGCAAACCATCAACCTGTTGTTAGAAAGCAAAAAAGCAATCGAAGCGAGAGGAGTGTGGAACAATGGACGCCAACTCGAACAGCAAGCTGCAAGAACCTGTACATATTGTGCCGGTTGGCGCGTTCGGTCAAGCCATAGCAGATGTCCTGAAGGAACTGTTACCGGATGTCGTCGAGACGAAACCTGATCCAGGCAACAAAACATCGCCGGCCTTATGGCCCGTAGCGCGCGTCAATATTTTGGCCGCCTGGCGACCGGTGCCACAGCTGAACCGGCTATGCGAGGGGATCAGCTACGCCTGGAAGAAACACTTTATTCCGGTGGTGCTGGAGGACCGCTCTCTGCGCGTTGGACCGGTCGTCGTGCCAGGAATGGGAGCCTGCTACAGATGTTATGAGAAGCGCTTGCTCCAACACTCACCCCGGCAGGCCATCCACTCCGCATTGCGCAGCCATTATGAAGCCCATCCGCAGAGCGGGCCGGCGGGATATCTGGCCCCATTCGCCGAAATCGCCGCCATTCGCCTGGCCCAGTTCATAGCCCGCCTGGATGCCGACCCGGCTTCAGAAGCCGGCAGGCTCTGGCAGATGGATATCATCACTCGCCAGACGCTGACGGCGCGGGTAGTTGGCGTACACGGCTGTCCTCGCTGTGGTTTGCATCGTGATGAGGCCACGCGTAGTTACATGCCATTACAACAGGAACTCGCGCAACTCCTTTCCGAGCGCACTGTAGAGCGTGAACTCGTTGGCATGAACGGTCATGGAGGGAAAGTATTATGGAGCAGAAACTGATTGCAGCCGAGGCCATGGCTAGAGCTGTGCGCCTGGACCCACAATTTGCCATGCCGCAGCGTCCCCATTTCCCGGCAGAACTGGTCGTTGTGCCCATGGAGGATGGGCTACTTGTAGAAGGGGGCGAGGATTCGCAGGTACTCAGGGGAAAGGCTACCAGGAGCCTGCTGCCACGTTTGCTGCCCCTACTGGATGGCAGCCGCAGCCTTGAGCAACTGGCACAGGCTATACCCGGTGTCCCAGCAGAGTCCATCTACAACGCCGTCGCGCTGCTCTATACACGCGGGCTTCTAGAGGATGCTGCTTTCGATCCGCAGGACGCGGACCCTGCTCGCTTTGACCCACATATGCTGGCGTTCTTTCGCCGCTATGTGGACGTAACCCGCGTCAACCGGAGCGCGTTGCAGGCGCTGGCTCGCCTCGGGCAATCACAGGTGGTCATCTACGCCCTCGGCCCTCATGCCGACCTGGCACGCGCTCATATGCATATGATGTTGAAGCAGGCAGGAGTCGGACAGGTGTACACCGGAGAATGGGGTACCGACCCGGGATCTCTGTTAGACAAACAGGCGGGCCGGAGTGTTGTGATCGTACTGGTCGAGGGAGAAGATGATCAGGCCCTTTTGCGGCAATTGGACGAACAATGTGCGCGTCATAACATCCCCTGGCTGCGAGCGTCAATCAATCTCAACGGCCAGGTAGCCGAACTGGGCCCGTATTTTGAGCGAGGTGAAACGCCCTGTTACAGCTGTTTTGCCCGCGCCAGCTTCCCACCCGCACTTTACGAGAACCGGGAAGAGAAAGCTGACCAGGCTCAAACGAGCTGGCTAGACGCGCGCCTGTGGGCCAATATGCTGGTTGTCGAGGTAATCTACCTGCTGAGTCGCATCTCTTTACTGGCCACCGGGCTGAACGTTACCCGCTACAGCCTGGATGATTGGTCCACGCAGCGCCTGCGCTTCCCCAAGCTGCCAGGCTGCCCGAACTGCCGTCCCGCCGGCGTCGAAATGGGGCCGGTAGAGACAGCGGTCGTGTACGAGGACGCCGTTTCATTCCCGTCGCGTCACCTGCTCGATCCCAAGAGCCACCAGATGCACTATCGTGCCAGCAATCTAGAACTGGCGCACGAGGGCAAGCGCTATCCGAGTGCCGCACAGGTGCAGTTGCCAGATCGTACAGAATTGATTCGCCCGCGCGGTACGGTCCTGGAGAACTTGCCGGGAAAGACTGCTTCCCCGCCAGGCGCGGAACTGGATTTAACACGACTCGCTACGCTGCTCATGTTGGGCGCGGGCATTCGCTACAGTGACGGCAATAAGGCCAGCAAATTGCAGCGCTGGTCGCCGACCGGCGGCAATCTCGGCTCGGTAGAACTTTACGTCGTGGCACGAAACGTCACCGGGCTGGAGCCAGGCCTCTATTTCTACCAGCCGCACGAGCATACACTGGCCATCCTTGAGCGAAGCGGGCAAACGAGCGAAATGGACGCCTTCCTGCGCGAGGCGCTGCCACGAGAAAGCGAGTTGCTGGCAGACGCATATGTCATACTCACAGCTGCGCACGATCGCGTTTCTCACAAATACTCGGCTTTCGCCTACCGCATCATTCACCTGGATGCCGGTGTGGCGCTTGGCCAGATGCACATGGTCGCAAGCGGACTCGGTCTATCGGCTCAAACCATACAGAGCTGGGCCGATGACCGGATCGCCGACCGGCTTGATCTGGAAGATATCAAAGAAGCCATTACCGGTGTGCTTGCCCTCCGGGGCGTCTCACCCGAATCACAGGAGGAGGAAGTGCCATGCTAGATACCATCGAGATGACTACCGTAGGCCAGAACTGCCGGTACGATATTCGCAGTTACGCATCGCTCGAGCCTATTCACGTCATGATCAAGCTGTACAAGGAGAGCCGTAAGGGAGTTGCAGATGCGCTCGCGGCCCCCCGGGAAGTGCCGGGTCACCTGCTCTATCGCCCGGCTCCTGGAGAGCTCATGCGCTTACCGCAGCCGATTGAGCAGAGTCGGCCGCTATACCAGGCCATGGTGGAACGCACTTCTCTCCGCTTTTACGATGAGAAGTCGGTCAGCCAGGCTCAACTGGCCACGATCCTGCACACGGCAAGCACCGGGGACCGCCAGGACTGGCCACAGGAAGGAGAGGCAGGCATTCCACTACAGTTTCTCCTGGTAGCCTGGCGAGTCGAGGACCTCGCGCCGGCTGTCTACCGCTACGAGCAGGATGAACACGCGCTCGTGTACGTGGGGCCAGCCCCCAACCAGAAAGAGGGAGGCGCTAACCTGGTTTTGCAGACTGAATTCGGCGATGCTCCGCTGATTGTCTTGATCACCGGCAATCTCGCGGCGGCATGTGCCCGTCATGGGGCATGGGGTCATCGCCTGCTCCTGCTACGGGCAGGGGCGGCAGGACAACGTATGTGGTTATCGTCGATTGGCGTAGGGTTGGTAGGAACGACATTCGCCGGGTTCTTGCCCCGTGCGGCCCATCGTATCGCAGGCGTCGATGGATATAAAAATGCCAGCCTCTTCGCCTACTCAACCGGCTATCTGCATCCTGATTATATTCTGAGCAAATAAGGCACGAAAGGAGGTGAGCAAGGATGGATTTGAAGTCCCTGCAGGCTGTGGACCTCGACTTAGGGCAAGGCGTTCGGACAGAGCAGGAGGATTTGCAAGAACTCTTTGCCGAGGAACTTCCCGATCAAAATGATCTGGTCGTGCCAAACGGCACCTGGGGTTCGATTGGCTGCTTTGGCTCCGTGGGAACCTTCAGTGGCACGGCAGGCACGGGTTCGTGCGTCAGCACTGCTTCTTGCGTCGGCTAGCAATAACCGGCGAGCCATACAACAAAGGCTGATCCGATCTAGCTCAACCTGGGCATGAAGGTCCGCCACCAGTATTTGCGGCAGAACGTCGCGTGAGAAAAAGCGAAGCAGCTTATGCTCTGACGGAGTCAGGGAGAGGACGAGAGGATCAGCAGGCATATCTAAACAACAGGACTGGCGACGGCATTTCGCCAGGTAGCAAACGCAGGCAATTGTAGGAAAGGAGAAACAGCATGATGAACGGATTGAATGACACGATCATCCAGAAGGACCAGCAGCAAGAGATCGCTGAGCTTGACGAGTTGTTCGCTGAGGAATTGCCTGATCAAACTGACCTGGTAGCTCCCAACAGCACCTGGGGATCAGTCGGCTGCTTTGGTAGCGTGGGAACCTTCAGCGGCACCGCCGGCACCGGTTCGTGCGTCAGCACCGCGTCTTCTTTCGGCAATTAATTGAGTGGAATACCCTCGCGGTTCGATTGGTCGTAGGTAGTTGAGTTATCTCAACAATTTTGAAACACAGAAAGGATGGAACAGCACATGATGAAGAACGAGAACATCAACGAGATTACCGTCAGCGATGAGCAGATGCCCGAGACCGATGTGATGGATCTTTTCGCCGAGGAGCTGCCCGAGCAGAACGACCTCGTCGTACCATCCACCACCTTCAGCTCGCTCACCAGTATCTCGAGCGGAAGCTGCCCATGGTCAACGGCCGGTACGCTTACCAGCGCTTCTTCTATCGGTTAGTCGTCAGTAGCTGTTAGTTGTCAATAGTCAGTCAGTTCAAGAAAGGAGACAGAATTCATGAACAACGTCGACTTCGATCAGATGGTTGAGATCCACGATGAGGAGAAAGAGAACGTTTCTCTGGAGCTGTTTGCGGAAGAGTTGGCGGACCAGGCTGACTTCGTCCATCCCAACTTCTGCACGGCTGCCACAATTGGCACTGCCGGTTCGTTCTCATCCGCCAGCAGCTGCGGCAGCAGCTTCTCATCTGGTAGCTCCATCTCGTCCGCCTGCTAAGCCAGCAGGTGGGCCTGGTACCCCGACCGCCCTCGAGGCGGATCGGGGCTACCGTCGAATTTCAATTCCAAACGGGAGGTCGGGAAAGGACCCAGGCTCATTTCCTGCCGCTTCTCCCTGGGGAGCGTATACGAGCAAACCCGAAAAAGCCAGGGGCAAAGCAATAGCAATGGTAGTGAGAGTAAATGGCGAGGCCGGTTAGAGCGAGGTGAATCATATGCAGACATTAACCACAGAGAAATCCAACAACATCGAGGATCGACGGCCGATCATCCTGGCAGAGGGTATCGAGCTGCTGTCCGGCATGAATGATATTCCGCTGCTCTATAATGCGAAGCGCAAGAGTTATATCCGTCTCAGTACTCTGGCAGCGGAGGTCATGCGTATGCTGCTAGAAAGTCCAACCTCCCTTACCCGGGAGGATATAGAGCAGGCTCTATCAGCACGCTACCCCGGCAAAGAGGCCCAGATCGCGGACAAAGTACGAGCATTTTTAGGGCAACTACAGGATGCTGAAGTGATTGTGCAGCCCGCAGGCGAGGGAGCGAGGCCCACTCCAAAATTTTCGCCGAGAAAATTTGCCCGTAAGGTTCTACGCCGCCCCATGCTGCGCATCGGCCTCTGGCATCCAGAAAAACCGCTGGCTCAAAACCTGGTCCATCGCGTCGATGCTCTTGCGGGCGATACATCTAAAACATTGCTCGGCCTCTGGTTCATGGTCGCGACACTGACCGCCTTCTACGTGCTTGTGCAGCATGGAGCCGGTCTGCGCGTGGGTCAAATTGTGTGGCCTTTAGTGATTGGTTACTTCTTGCTGCATCTCACCCTCCACGAGCTGAGCCATACACTGGTAAGTTCCTATTACGGCGTGCGCATCCGCGAAATTGGCCTCGCCCTGCTCTACTATATCTTGCCCGTGGCCTATGCGGACCGCACGGACGGTTACCGCCTTCGTGATCCGCGCCAGCGCATCCATATCGCCCTGGCCGGCCCGGCTTTTGATATTTCGGCGGCCGCCATCACAGCCGCTCTTGTTCTCGCCAGCAGTGGCTGGCTTTCGGCAAGCCTGTACGTCGTCCTCTTCATCGAGGTCGCGACCTTCATCTCGAACCTGAATCCGTTGATGCCCAGCGATGGCTATCATGCCCTCGAAGCGGCTTTCGGTGAACTCAACTTCCGCCAGAGGACGTTTCTCCTCTACTGGCACTGGCTCACGTTTCGCACGTTACCGGCGCAACTGCGCGCCTTGCCCGCTCGCCGGAAGTTGGTACACGCTGCCTACGGTCTGCTGATGTTTGGTTATCTGGGACTGATCGTCTTCTTTCTCCTGCACATCGTCGCAGGTCTGATTGTGGGGGTGGTATAGCTATGACAAATCTGCTACAGCAACGCGCGCAAGAACAAAAACACACCTATGGGCCGGTTTCAATAGCCCCCTTTGGCGTTGCCAGAATCGGCGGCATCCCGGCTGGACAACTGGATAAGCTACACCTGTACGAGACGACGCGCTCTATTCGATTCGCCCTGGAAGCAGAGCAGGCCATGCAAGCCATAGGGCCGCAGATTGAAGAAGCATTGTACCGCCTGGTACCGCTTGTGGGCGACGACAAAGAACTACGGCGTCGCATTCTAGCAGTCAAACGCAATGTCCACAACCTGCGTATGTGGCCGGAAGCCGCCTCGGATATTGAGCAGGTGGCAGATGCCCTGGGTGAGGAAGCGCACCTGCTGCGCGCGTGGTTCCGCATGGCTCGCGAGCGCGAGCATACTTTGCAGAAGGCAAGCGTGACCTACGAGCAGGAATTGCATGAAGCGATGCAGGCGCTCGCACGAAGTATACAACAGCCAGAACTCCAGCAAGGGCTTGCCCTGGTCAGTCCGAGCCTGCTTGAGGAATTGACCCGCCCGCTTCAGTTGCAGGACTGGCGTCCGACCAGCAAACTGGCCCGGTCGAGCCTCTCCTACCTCACGCGGGCCGCGCTCAAGACCAGCCCCCTGAGCACCTTCACACACCTGGCGGTCGTCCATCATGCCCCTGAGAAAGAGGATAGGGCCAGGATACCACAAGCGGCTCAGACTGAGCCACACCGCCATGTGCGACTGGTGCGCATGCTCCCGGCCGCCCTGCTGATGCAAATCGCCTATTCGCCGGAGCTGGCACCGGCCCTACAATTCGAGCCAAACGCCGGGTTGTGTCATGCAGGCAGCAGGTTGGACAAAGTGCGCGTCCTGACTTCAGAGTATACCGTACACGACGATTTCGCCTGGCGACGCGAAAGTACCGTAGAGCGCAGATTCGACCGCGAGCGACTTCCAGCCCTCGCCGGCTATCTGGAATCCGGGCGGCCAATCTCATATGCGCAATTGATCCAGCTGCTGACCGCGGGCAAGCCGGCCACAAATGTCCATAAGGTAGTAACACAACTGCTGGATATGCAACTATTGAAGCCCATCGCCCCCTATTCAAGGCGCGACCCAGAGCCAATCGCGGCGCTAGCTGCAACGCTGGAAAAATTGAATTCCCCCCTTGCTATTGACATCTCCTCGCGTATGCGTCATGTACAGGCGCTGGTGAAAGAGAGCCACGCCGCAAGCGGCCCGGAGAGACTGCGCCTGTTGGAGCGCATCCGGCAGGAATCCGCGGCCATCTTTTTGCGGCTCGGCTCCTCTCCGCCCGCGTGGCTGGCTACATGCAACCTGCTTTACGAAGATGTTCAATACAGCGGCCCCGCGATTACCTTGAACCGGCATATAGAGGAGGATCTGGCACGCGTCGCCACTATCCTTCGCCCAAGTATTATTCGTGGCAAGCTTTACGACTACCTGTACCGCTACTTTATAGAGCGTTTTGGTTCTGACGGCGAAACAAACGATATTCTCGGCTTTCTTGAAGACTTTTTAGCGCGTGAAGATGCCACCGAGCTACTGACACGAGCAATGATGGAAGATCGCGTTGCCTTGCAGAGACCTGGCGGAGGGCGCTGTGATCTTCCCAGCGGGGCGAGCGCGATGCCACCGGCGGTGACAATCTTTTACCAGCTGGTGGCCGAAAGCGAGGAGGCGCTAGAACGCGGTGATTACAAACTGGTGGTGAACCAGGTATGTCCGGGGCAGGGAGGGCTGTTGGGGCGCTTTGCCGGTCTGTTGGGAGATGGGCATGGGAATCTGGATGAGTTGCTCTCCAGCTGGGTCGCGTCACTACACGAGGACGGTGAAGCGATGGAGATGCCGGTGGTAGGCGATTGGAGCAATTTACAGGGGGAAATAGGCGTGACCAGGCAGACGTTGCGCTGGCCTGCTGAATTGTCGAACGAGGGTGATGGAGAGCGAACACGAGAGCTGCGCGAACTGCGTTTGCGAGCGAATCCCAACGATGAGACGCTTTACTTCATCGATGCGCAGGGGAAGGTGATCGCGCCTTTGTACCTGGGCGTTGTGCCGACCCATCTCATTAGCCACGCGGTACGGCTTTTCCTGATGCTGCTTGATCCCTGGGTCAGCGATTACCCGGTAGGCTGGAATCTTCATCGCTTTAGCCAGCGTGATACGGCTCCCACAGAGATAGAATACTTCGCGCGCGTTGAAGAGGGACGGGTGATCCTGCGCCGTGCCCGCTGGCGCATCCCCGTAGACCAGGTGCCCATACGGCAGAAAGGAGAATCGGACTTCGACTTCTTTGTACGGGTGCAGCGCTGGCAGCGCGAGCATAATCTGCCTGACGAGGTGTTTGCTTCGAGTGAGCGCGCCCAATTGACTTTGCAGGCCAAAGCGCGCAAGCCCGTCTGGATCTCCTTTAGCAGTCCGCATACACTCGAACTCCTACGCCAGCTCCTGGACAAGGATGTGCTGGCGATCAATCTGACGGAGGCGCTTCCCAACCGTCACCAGCACTGGGTGCAGCCCGATCCGCAGTTGCCATCCTCTCGACATGTCAGCGAATTCATGGCCCTGGCTCGCTGGCCGTCGCCGCAAAAGGAGCAACCGGCGACTGCATTCACCAGGCGGACGGCCCTGGAACACGACCGTGACAACTGGCTGTTCTTTAAAATCTATCCTGCGCGCTCCGACCAGGTGGATCAGGTGGTGACTCACATCGTGCAACCGGCTATCGAAAGCGCGCGCTTCAGGCCGGAGCTTCAGCGCTGGTTCTTCACACGCTATATGGACAAACGGGGCTGGCATATTCGCCTGCGTTTGCAAGGCCCATCTGACTTACGGGAAGCATTGCGCGGGGAAATTGGCAACCGTATTGAGCAGACGCTGCCACAGCTGGCCTATGATAGGGCACATCATCTCCTGCCGGCGAATTTGCTGCCGCAGCCTGTGATGGCTGAGCCTGGTTACGTGCTGGCGGAGTATGAACCGGAATACGAAAAGTACGGGGGAAAGGCGGGAGTAGCTATCGCTGAGCGGCTCTTCCAGGCATCGAGCGAGGTTGCTCTACAGGCCCTGCTGCTAGAAAGCGGGGCGAAGCTGGATCGGATACTGTTGAGCCTGCTCTTGATGCGGTTGATGGCGGAAACTGTTTATACAGAACCGGAGGCCCGCGCTCGTTTCTGGAATCAGTACCTCTGGTATTGGAGCGGCCAGGATCGCTCCGGCGCTGCTGAGCTTCGTGCCAGTTTCAAACAAGGAGCCGCATCGCGCTGCGCCTTCCTCTCCAGGCAGCTGGCGGAGATCGCCGCGCACCCGCTGGCAAGCAGATTGATCGACTCGTACCGGGAAGCCTTTCTCGCCACGCTCGAGGCGCTGGCCGGCGCCGGAGACCAGGTAGCTGAGCCGGCAAGCGGCCTGTGCTTCGATTACATGCATATGAACAACAACCGGTTGGGGATTCTCCCCCTGGAAGAGAGTTATCTGGCGGCATTGTTGCTTGAAATCGAACGAGGAGGGATTCTTCGTTGCACTCAGAATGACATGGCTGGCCATGTCATTCTGAGTGCAACGAAGAATCCCTCTCCTGAGGCGATGCTGCCGACCAAACAGGAGGTGCCTTCATGCAGCAACTCGGTCTTGACGCTTTCCAGGTAGGCTTCGTGCTTGTTGGCGCGTGGCTGGGAAGCCAGACGAAGTCTTCTCGCGCCTGTCGCTTCGCTTTTCTGGCACTGCTTGGCCTGGGTTCGATCTACCTCGGCTGGGCCGGCCTCAATATGGTCTCGCCTGAGGTGGCCCGCCTGTCACCCATCAACGCTTCGGGCCGCCAGGCGCTGGCAATCGCCTACTGCTTGACGGCTATCGCCAGCGGTTTGCTTCTCATGCCCAGTACGCGCAGGATCGTGATGCGTACATTTGGTTGGGACCTGCAAGCGCCTGAGCGTATTCTGGGTACCTGGCTCTTTATCATCATGCTCTTCGTCAACGTGACATTGCTTCTGATCGCCTCATCCTATACGATCATGCTGGTGGCGAACGGAGCCGGGCACAATAACCCGCTGGTCAACGAGGTTGCACGCGAATTGAGCTACCTGATTATTGCGATAGTGGGAGCGGGCCTGTACTTCCGCCGCAGCCTGCCCGCTGTTATTGAGCGGCTTGGCCTGGACGAGCTATGTTTTGAGTGGGAGCGGACACTGGCTGTCGCGGGAATAGTAGGAGGCGGTGTATTGCTGAGCGTGCTGGGAGCCAGTATCCTCAAACACTACGATATCGCGGCCTACAATTCGCTTCGCTTTACCATAAATAGCAGTCTGCCATATAACGATGGCAATATGGCGCAGATAGTGATCCTGGCGCTGGCTGTCGGCCTGGTGGCGGGAATAGGGCAGGAAATCCTGTTTCGCGGTCTCCTGCAGCCAACCTTTGGTCTGCTGCCCACAACCCTGCTCTACACGGCCCTGCACAGTCAGTACGGCCTCTCACCGGCAATTGCCCTTGTCTTCGTATCAGGTCTGGCATTCGGCTGGCTACGCCAGCGCTACTCAACCTGGGCCGCCATCATCGCCCATATAGCCTGTACCACCCTTTGCATTGTATTGTGGTGGACTATAGTGTAATGGTATAAAAAAAGTTGTAGAGGTCGATCATGCTCTTTCCTGCATGGTCGGCTCGATCCAGATAGCAAAAAGGAGCAGTACATGGCAAACGAACAACAGCGACAGCCTCCAACACCCACATCCTGCCCGGAATGCGGCACGATGCGGGTCGTAGCGGAGGGAATTAGCAGCACGCGGGTACACAAACCGGGGTCATCTTTTGTACCCGGCATAACCCATTCGGATAGTGAACTATGGGCATTAGTCTGCCCCAACTGTGGTTATACGACCTTTTACGCCAAAGAACCCTACCGGTTCGCTTGAATCAGGCAGTTGAAATAACGAGGAAGGAGGTTTTTTCTATGATGACAACTGCCCGGCTTATTGGCCTGCTCTTTCTGGTTCTCGCGGTGGCTATCCCGGTTTTCTTGTGGTTCGTCGCGGGTGAACGAGCCTTGATTATCGGCCTTGTTTCCGTCACCGTTCTCGTCAGCTTTGGCCTGCTGTTTCTTTCGGGACGCTGGCCCAGCCCTCGAAGGCTGTCGTAAAGCCGTAAATAGGACGCCCACCGGTAAATAGAAAGGAGGGGTTATGAGCGGATTTACTACCAGGCAACTCGGAAAGACCGGTCTGCAGGCCAGCCCTCTGGGCATAGGAGGCGGCTGGGGAATTGAAAGCAGCGATCTCCTGTACGCTTTTGAGCAGGGTATCAACTACTTTTTCTTTTCCTCCGACCTCCATCACTTCTCGTATCGAAAATCAGCTGCCGCCCTCCGCACGTTATGCGGCATGGGTTCCTCAGTACGAGACAGGGTGATCCTGGCAACAGTGAGCTATGTCAACGACCCGGATAAGATTCCGGCCATCCTGATGGATCAATTCGGCGAGCTAGGCGTCGATTATATTGACATCTTTCACTGGGGCTGGATCACCGATAACAGCGACTGTGATTCGCTGATAGAGGCTGCTAATCAACTGAAAGCAGGCGGCAGTATCGCGCGCGCATACCGTCGCAACCAGGCCGCTATGCTGATGGCGCAGGCCCACAAGGTGAATGAGGAGCTACTGAGTCGCGGCCTGGTACGATTTGTCGGTTGCTCGTTCCACTCGCGCCAGGCGGCCCACAGGTCGATGGCGAAACTCGATGTGCTGATGCTCCGCTATAACCTCTCCCATACCGGTGTGGAACAAGACATCTTCCCTCATCTCACGGGAGATAAAGCGCGCGACCCTGGCATTGTCGCCTTCAATGTTGCGCACGAGGCGAACAACTTCTTTCATATTCCACCGCGGGGTTATCCGGCAGATCACTACGTGCCTACCATCCCTGACTGCTACCGCTTCGCGCTCTCCAACCCCTATGTGGATGTCGTACTGACAGGCGTAAGAAACCGCGCCGAAGTAGATCAGGCCCTGGCGGCTATGCAAAAAGGCCCGCTGAGCGAAGAGGAATGCGCCTATTTGAGAGCATATGGCCGTATTCACGCCGGGAAAGCTCCGCTGCCAGGGCCACGCCAGCCTGTCGCGGCAGGCCGCTGACAGGTGAGCGCCTCTTGCTCTCTTTCCTGAGTCAGGCAGCAACCCCAAAATGGGGGAGAAAACAATCACTTCGGCGCGTGATGGCATATCCCAATGCACATGCTATAGTTGGGGGTGTCGAGCACATATCGGAGCCATTCATATCCTTGTGCATATAGCTGGAGGCGTAGCACAGAACTGCTCGTCGCCTTTAGCCCTGAGGAACGAAAGGGGAAGAAGCTCTGGCGTTACAAGCTTTCAAGGGCATTTAGAAGTTCTTCACATCCTCAACACAGCCGCTGGCTTGCGTATATACAATGTACGTGCGCATCCCGACCCACCCATCGCGCCGGTGCGCCGTGATCACATAGACGCGAATCTCTCCCCCATCTGGCCGCGCATGGGCGCCAACAAAGTCTACCTTAAGGCTCAAACCCTCCCTGGCCTCGGCAGCGCGCTCCTCCTGCACCTGGTTGGCAAGCACTGAGAGTGGTATCTGCACCTGCAAGGTTGGACAGAGCTGGTGCCAGCCCAGACTGCCATCTCGCTCAACCACCGATTGCATGAATGTATCAGCAGGAACAGGCGCCTTCAGCTGAACCGCCAGGGCAATTACCAGCATGACAGTGATTACTACCAGCCCTATCCACGCTATTGGTGAACGGAGCAAGCGCAAGATAACGAACCGGGTACGCCTTGCAGAACGCCCTACTTGTTTGTCCTCCGTGTGCTTCTCCCATTTGCGTTCAAACATGATTCAACCTTCCCAAGGACAGGCCCACGGCTTCGCCGTAGGGGCCGATTGATCGCGCCCAGCGCCGATTGATCGGCCCGCGTCCATCATCAGAAAAGAATAAAAACACGATCTGCCTCGACAATCAGCGACCCGTCCCGCGCACCAGTTTAGTGTAAGAAGCGACACAATGCTATTGCCCACCTGGTATAGAAATGGTATAGGCCGGGAATACTCTTGACGATGACGATACTCATAACGTTTTCATGATCAATCCTCCCTATACTGGTAGCAGAGAGGGTGAAGCGAGCCGGCGAACATCTTCTAGAGGCGTGGTGAACGGCCGGCCACATACAGCATGAGGAGTTGGAAAACTTCGCGCAAGATGGAGTAGCAGGACAGGCAGACGGACAACGCGGAAGGAGTGAGCAACCATGACAGTATTCGCCGTCCTCACGTTTCCAATCGCGGAAGCAGCCGAGAACATATCCCCAATAGTACAGAAGCTCCAGCAGCAATGCTTGATCCAGATCGAGGACGGGGTCATGCTCACCTGGCCGCGAGGATCTGAGAAGCCCAGCATCAAACGGCTCCCCCAGTTGGCCGGGCAACATATCCTGAGCGAGACGTTCTGGGGGCTCTTTGTGGGTCTGCTGTTCGCGGTTCCTTTCTTTGGCGAGGAAACCGGCCTCACCATCAGCACCCTCACCACGCATTTTGCCCTCTACGGCATCGACGAGCAGTTCATCAATCAGTTACGCAGCGCGATTGGTGAAGGAACCTCGGCCTTGTTCCTGCTCACAGGTGAGGCGGCCCTGGATAGACTCATGACGGCTCTAAAAGGCACACCTCTCGAGATCATATCGACCAGCCTCTCCCCGCAGCAAGAAAGCCTCCTGCTCAAATCCTTCATGGAAGAAAGCATGTCGTAGGAAGACAAGTTGGCGCGTGAGGGATTCTTCACTTCGCTCAGAAAGACATGCTGCGGGTATGTGATTTTAGTAGTAGCCAGAGGGGCCAGTAATCATGATCACATTCAGCATCCTCGAATTTCCAAGGGCCGAAGGGGCAGCGTATATGCTTCGTTCGCTACGGAAACTGCAAGAGCAACACCTGATCCAGATTGAAGACGGAGCCATCCTCACCTGGCCCCTCGGCTCCAGAATGCCCCGCATCAAACAACTCAGTCCTTTGTGTGACGACGGCGCATTGAGTGGCGCATTCTGGGGATTGCTTGTAGGTTTGTTATTCGCCGTCCCCTTCTTCGGCACAGCAACGTGCGCCGCCATCCGCGCCCTCAGCGTACAATTTGCCCGCTATGGCATCGACGAGCGCTTTACTAAACGAGTGCGCAACCAGATTATGGAGGGAACTTCGGCTCTGTTCCTGATAACAAACGGGTCTGTGATCGAAAAAATCATCGCTCCGGTCAAAGGAATGCCGTTCGAGTTCATTTCGACCGACCTGTCCCCAGAGCAAGAAAAGCTCCTCTGCGAATCCTTCTGGGAAAGTTCCCGGACAGAGATTTTAATCGACTGGCGCGAGGAATACGCCTATACGTTAGGTCTGCAGGCCTACATCTATGGCTTCCCCTGGGTACTTCTTCCCCAACTACGCTGGCAATGGGTCTGCCAGCCCGCTGGCGAAAGGGCTCCATATGTCGCCCTTAATCACTTCTGGCACGCGGAAGCCTTGCCCAGCACGATGTATCCCGAAAGAGGTTCACCCGACAATGACATCATGTACTCCATCGCCTGGGTGAATGTCCGCGACGAGCCCGTTATCCTCTCGCACCCCGACATGGGTCAGCGCTACTACGTCTTTCAACTGGCCTCGCTCGACGCCGACAATTTCGCCTATATCGGCACGCGCAGTACCGGGCAACATGCGGGGCACTACGCCATCACCGGTCCCAGCTGGCAAGGTCGTCTGCCCCCTGATGTAAATGTGCTTCAACCTTCACGCACTCCAACCGTCCTCGTTTTCGGGCGCACACAGGTTGATGGGCCCGAGGATATAGCCCAGGTGCAGGAGATCCAGAAGCTCTACCGGTTAACCCCCCTCAGCCTCTGGAAGCGGCCACACGTTCTGGCACCGGAGAGCCCTGACGTCTGGCAGCCATTCGACACCAGGTCCGACGCGCTGGCAGTCTGGAAGACCATGAACCGGGCGATGACAGAGGAACCACCACCGGCGCGGCACGCCGCCCTGCTCAAATTGTTCGCTACCATTGGTGTTGGCCCCAATCAGCAAGTCGAGCGCCTCGATACAGGCAGCAGGAGAGGACTGGTGCGAGCGGCGGCAAGCGGGCAGCAGTTTATCGAAGCAGTAGCCAACCAGGAGCGACCTGGCAAGCGGGTGAATGGCTGGCGCTATCCTCCACCGGCATTGGGGCAGGCCGGCCTGCATGATGATTTCATCACGCGCGCAGCCCTCCAGTGCGCGGATGCCATCATCGCTCTTGATCTACAAGAAGCCGTCAATCTCATTGCCGAAAGAGATAGCGACGACCGGCCGCTCACCGGAACCTGTGGCTACTGCCTGCGCTTCGCTCCACGGGGACTGCCAGAGGTAGAAGCCTTCTGGTCGATCACTATGTATAGCGCGGATCATCATCTCGTAAACAATTCGCTCGACCGGTACTCGATTGGCAGCCGCACACCGGGATTAGTATATGACCCTGACGGCGGGCTCACCTTTTTTATCCAGCACGAACCGCCGGAAAATGACCAGCTATCCAACTGGCTGCCCGCATCCAGAGGACCATTCAACCTGATCCTGCGCGCCTACCTGCCCGGACGCGCAATCGTGGAGCAGACCTGGGAGCCGCCGGCGCTGGAAGTGCTGTCCCAGTTAACCTCGCGGAGACAGAGGAGAAGAATGCAACAATAACAATGCCTATAACATTTTCATAACGCCTTCATCTTATACTACATAGAAAAGAGGGGATGAGAAGCAATGAAGCAATTTGGACTTGTCAAGCAGGATGGTCGCACGCGTGGCGAAAGCGAACACATTGTTCCTTCTGGCTCTATTCAGCCTCACGGGATCCTATTCCTTCTAAAGGAACCCGAATTCACTATCCTGCACGTCAGCAATAATACAGGGGATATTCTCGATATTTCTCCCCAGGCATTGCTCAATAAACGCCTTGATACTCTAGTAGAAGCTTCCCAGCTCGCGCAACTCAAAAATTCCTTATGGCAGGAAGACCTCTGGTTAATCAACCCCCTGAAATTGCAGGTAAAAGTACGCGAGAAAGATTACGTTTTCTTTGACGGCATTGTACACCGGACAGATGCCGGTCTGATCCTTGAGTTAGAACCTTTCATAAGAGAATGGACTTCTTTTTCGCATCTTTACCAACGCCTGCAGGCTTCTGTAGCAAAACTACAACATGCTCCAGGTCTCCTCCAACTCCTTCAGATCACAGCCGAGGAAATGCGGGCCACCAGTGGTTTTGATAGGGTCATGATCTATCAATTTGATAAGGAGAAGAATAGCGAGGTCGTCGCTGAGGCAAGATTGTCCGGTCTCCCTTCCTACCCTGGCCTGCGCATTCCCGCATCCAACTTCCCGGAACAGGTTGGTGAACTCTCCTGTCTCGATTCGCCCCACTACATAGCCGATGTGAATTGTTCGCCTGCTGCTATCCTTCCCGGCACCCAGGGCGAAACAGGCCGGCCCTTAGACCTGCGTTTAGCTGTGCTAAAAAGTGCCTCTCCTCTCTATAGAGCCTATCTCAGGAGTTTGGATGCTGCAGCCTCAATGTGCTTCGCCTTGCGGCAAGAAGACACGCTCTGGGGGCTGATAGCCTGTTATCATCAATCGTCAAAATTAGTTCCATACGAAACACGAATAGCCTGCGAATTCCTTGCGCAAATAGCATCTTTGTGGCTGACGATCAAGGAAGCCGATGCCTATAAAATGAATGGAGAGAGCCGATTCGCGGCTTTACAGCAGGCACATCAGCAGCTAGAGACTTCTGTTTATACATTGGTCCATGATCTAAGCATACCACTCAGCATCATTAGCCGCTTCGCCGAGCTTCTTGCTCTCGATAATCAGATCAGCTCTAATCCTCAAGACCAATCGTACATCAAGCATATTCTCGAGGCCGCTAAGCAAATGAAGGTATTCATAAGCAACTTGCTTGAATATCCACCCGTTGGCAATCAGACGATCTCTCTTAAGCCCATTGCGCTACATGAACTGCTACACGACCTGGCGCAAGAACTTCAGGTGCTTCTTGATGGAGCACAGGCAAAGATCTTTATACCTGAGGACCTTCCTACGATTGGGGGCGACCCGGGACTCTTGCGCCAAATTTTTATGAACTTGCTTAGCAATGCGCTCACCTACCGCCGTCCGGGAATTCCACCACAAATCAGAGTAAAGTATAAAGTAGAACCCCACTATGTGATCATCGGAGTCGCGGATAATGGCATTGGCATCGCTCCCCAGGATTATGACCGAATCTTTACGATGTTCCAACGGCTCCAGAACAAGGAACAGTACCCGGGGACAGGCATAGGCCTGGTTGCTGTAAAGAAAGCAGCCGAACTGATGGACGGGCAGGTATGGGTAGAATCAGTAGTTGGAGAGGGAAGTACATTTTGGGTCAAGCTTCCTCACTCCGCTCAGGATGACATGGTAGAACCTTTTCATGACACCCCTCATAACGCTTTCTAGATGGCTTCCCTTTACACTGAATACTGGAAAAGGAAAGTAGCGCTTGCTGGAGCGCACTCATCCTGATCCGCGAAGCCCCTTTCCCATGATGAAAAGGGCATTGAGAAAGATGCAGTGACTGCCCGAAAGGCATGCTCTCTGCATGAACGATTCTTGTAGAGAAGGAAGCCAGCATGCACATGCTGGAGATGGAGAAGATTTCTCTATCTGTTGTTAGCAAACGATAGTACAAAGGAGAACATTATGACCACAACGTACCGTGAAGATGTTCGCGGACGAACAGATCAAGCACAACAGCAGGATGGTTTTGGACAAAAGTCTTTCGAGGATATACTCCCTGTTCTGCTCACCACCATGGTAGCACGTCAACGCGAAGAGGTCGGCATCCAGCATCCGCTTCTGCTGGCCACTCTTCTGAGCCGCCGCTGGGAAGAGGGCGGTATCCAACACCCGCTCCTGCTGGCCGCTCTTCTGAGTCATCGCCGCGAAGAAATGGGAGTAGGAGGTATTGCTCCGTTCTTGTTGATGAACGTGATGAAGCGCAGTCAGCAAGGCGAGAATATAGTTCCATTTCTAGTGGCTCATGCAATAGCCAGCAGGAAGGAGCACGAGGAGATCAGGGAGATAATCACTCCGGTGATCGTGGCCGCCGTGCTGTGTAGCCAGAAGGGGCAGTAGCAAGTCCGTCAGAAAAGCTGAGGCGCTGCCTCCTCGTTCGTTTGTTGCTTCTTGAGGATTCGCCAGGCTTCGAGCGCCTATTTGGTGATCCTCGTAAGAGAAAGGGCTATCCAGGTTTTATGGCAGGAATCTGCCACCCTGGATAGCCCCATAGAACTTCCATTGCGGGTTATGCTCCTATGAGCAACCTGCAAGGAAGGTGAAAGGAATGACCTCATGACGACCAATGCTGGACAAGCAACCAACCAGGATACAGAATACAATTCACTCATAAAGGAACTGATGGGGAGCAGTTGGAATTTGAAAGGAGAAACGCAGTCGGAACAAGCCGCTACTCCCGCTTTAGCGCAAACACTGGTGAAGATGGTGGCCCAGAGCATGGAGCAAGCATCACCCTATGAAAAAACTATGCTTGTCGCGGCTCTTGCCCCGGTGATCGCCGAGGCTCTTGCCCCGGTATTAGCGGAAGCTCTTACCCCCGCCCTCGGGCAGGCTCTGAGCAATATGGCCACTTCTAGCCAGAGCGATCAGCGGGGAAGTTCCAACGGAGGTTCCGACAACCCGGAAGGACAATAAATGCAGGGAGCCGGTCACTCAATGCGCGTTACCCAGGGAAGAACGCCATGAGGAGGCCCAGACGCATGGCCACCAGTATGGCCTGCGTTCGGCTCTCAGCACCAAGTTTGGAAAAGACATGGCGGATATGAGCTTTAACGGTGGCTTCGGTGATCTGGAGGGCTTGCATCACCTCTTTATTTGAAGCGCCGCGCGCCAGTAACTGCAACACCTCCTGTTCGCGCCCGGTAAGGGGTTCAAGGGTAGCTGATAGCTGCGTCTGACCGATCAGCATCTTAGTGACCCGAGGAGAGAGATGGATACGCCCTTCCATGACATCCTGGATCGCCATATAAATCTCAGTGACCGGCGCCTCTTTGAGGAGGTAACCACCGACTCCTGTCTGCACGGCCCGATTGAGTAACGTGAGATTGGGTTCTTCTGCAAGCGCCACCACCCGGGTATTCGGCAGCAGACGACAGACAGTGGCGGTGACGCTGATCCCGTCCTGATCCGGCAGGTTTATGTCCATCAGCACTACGTCTGGTCGCAACAGCTGAGCCTGCTGGATCGCTTCCGAACCCGTTGCCGCCTCCCCGAGCACGCGGAATGCTGGATTTCGCTCAAGAATCTGCCGCAGTCCCACACGGGCAAGGGGGTAATCATCAACAATGAGAATGCTTATTGCCATTTCAGCCCTTTCTTGAGCATGTCTTCAGGCACAAGCTATCGCACAGAGGAAGGGGCTGTAACCAGACCGAGACGCATGGCAACCAGAATCGCCTGCGTTCGACTTTGCACTCCCAGCTTGGAAAGGATGCTACGCACATGAGCCTTCACAGTAGCCTCCGCGATCTGTAGCGTCTGCATAATCTCTTTATTTGAAGCGCCCCGAGCGAGCAACTGCAACACCTCCCGTTCGCGTTCGGTGAGCGGTTCCTGGCGGCCGGTAGGACGCATCTGGTTCACCAGCAGCTCGGTCACCCTTGGGGACAGATGCACTCGCCCCTCTACAGCGTCCTCGATTGCCGCCCGTATCTCACTGGCCCGTGTATCCTTATATAAGTAACCATTTGCCCCGGCCTGCATGGCCTGCGTAATCGCTGTGGGATTAAGCATCCCTGTCAGCACCACCACCTCGGTTTGTGGCAGTTCACGACGCATGACCGCCGTCGCGTTGACCCCATCCTGATCCGGCAAGTTCAGGTCCATCAGCACCACATCCGGTCGCAATTCCTGCGCCAGTTTGATCGCTTCCGTACCTGTCGCTGCCTCTGCCAGCACACGGAACGCCGGATCCTGCTCAATAGCCCGGCGTAGTCCTTCACGAAAAATGGGATGGTCATCAACGATGAGCACTTGAATCGTCATCTTAACGCTCCCTCCTGGAGAACGATTTCTCCAAAGATTGAACACAAACTGATCCTCTGGCTCTGTATCTCATCATCCCACCTGCATGTCGTTCCCACTGCTCGTGAAGCAGGCCGTACTACCCTTGCCAGGCAGGCACAAGCCATATGACAAAATACGAGAGGTGAGAAGCACTTTCAACGTATTGAACTTCGTTTTTATAACGTTCCTGGTCTCGCTTTGTCTAGCAGTAGACCGGATAGACGTTCTTCCCACTCACATCACCAGCATAAGCAATTACATCCGCATTTGCAAGGGTAATCTTTCCCTCAGCAGGCTTCACGGCATTACATGCCAGGAACTGCCGGGGCAAGCCCCATCAGAACGAGCGAGCGCGAAAAACTGTACGATATAAAGGCACACGACAATGGACTTGACAAGAGAGAAGCGAGCATCTATCCGACCTCACATTTTCATCACAAACGAACTTGTTATCTTCTGTAGAGTAACGAAAACGTCCTGTTCAGCAGAGATACTCAATGTTCGTGCTTCTATCAAAGTCACTATCTGACCATAATTCGGGCAGAAATCGTGTATACATATTCCACTCGCACGGACTCCATTACGCCCTGATTCTTTGTGTCTAGTCCAAAAGGCTAGCATAAGAATGCACCCTATTGGCAATGACATGAACATCGCAGTTTCTTACTATTAAAGATAGAGAGAAAGGTGCAGGTCAGGTTATGGTAGGCCGTTTCTTGTTGCGCGAATCGCATCAAAGCTCACGCGCTATCGCCTCCGCCGCTACCTGTTTCTGGTTTTGAGGTGCGCAACTCAGGAAGTCGAGCACCGTTTCGTTCCATCCATTGGCCTGGATAATAAGGAAGAGGAATTGTTATGAGTCTATTACGTCTCTCTACCCTCGGCGCCCCAGAAGTCTTTCACAACGGCAGTCGTCTCACCTTTTCCCTACGCAAAGCGCAAGCATTGCTTTTCTACCTGGCAGTAGAAGGTGGGATGCAGCCGCGCAGCAAGCTCGCCGCGTTCCTGTGGCCCGACAGTGAACCCCACGATGCCCGCAACGCCTTGCGCAATGCCCTGGCACTGTTGCGCAACCTGCTTAATGACAACGACGCCTCGCCTGATGCGCACTACCATTTACTGAGCGCACCTGACCTGGTCAGCTTGAACCCGCATGCGCCAATGGAGTTAGACCTCGACCTCGTACAGCAAGCCTACCACCAGGCTCAGGAGATCTCCACGCTTCCGCCAGAGGAGCAGCGCGCTCCCTTGATCGCTCAGTGGCAGCACGTTCTTTCCCTGGTACGCGGACCTTTCCTCGACGGCTTCTGGTTGCGTGAGGAAACGCCTTTTGACAAATGGGTCCAATTGCAGCAGTACCAGTGGCAGGTGCGCCTGCAGCTACTCTTCGACCGGCTCTCATCCTGGCACGAAGCTTCTCTGGAGCATGAGCAGGCCAGCGCCATCCTCACCCGCTGGCTCGCCCTCGATCCCCTGCAGGAAGAGGCCTATCGCCGCCTGATGCGCCTGCACCTGGCACGAGGCGATCCAGGCGCCGCCTGGCAGGTCTATGCTACCTGCCGGGAACGCCTGGCCGATGAGCTAGATGTGAAACCTTCTCCACAAACCGTCACCCTGGCCGAGCGAATCCGCGCAGCCCAGGCTCATAATCCCAACGCCTCTCGCCCTTCCGCGCATCGCGCGGCCGGCATCACCCAGGGACGGCCACCAGGCGATTTGACCGCTCCGCTCGTTGGACGAACCGCCTCCATCAACCAGCTCGCCGCCAGATTTCAGCAGGCACAGCAAGGGTCACCCCAGGCCGTGCTGCTGGTAGGTGAAACCGGCATCGGGAAAACACGACTGGCCGGCGAGTTTATGGCCTGGGCCCGGGTTCAGGGCGCGGATGTATTGAGCGGGCAGGCCTTTGAAGCCGGCGTCAGCTTACCCTATCAACCACTCGTCGAGGCGATACAGGGGCGGCTGGAAGAGGAAAACGCCCCGGAGGACCTGTTGGACGACCTCTGGCTGGCCGAATTGACCCGTCTCCTGCCAGATCTACGCGTGCGCTATCCCGACCTACCACTCCCTGGTGAGGATACGTTTACCACCAATATCCGCCTGTTTGAAGCTGTTGCTCGCCTCTTTGACGCCCTGGCGCAACGCGCACCGTTGGTGTTGATGCTGGACGACCTGCAATGGGCCGATGAAGCCTCCCTCGACCTGCTGCGCTACCTGGCCCACTACTGGAAGAAACATCATACTCCGGCCCTGCTGTTGGGCACAGTACGCAGCGAAGACCTGGCGCTCAACTCGCACCTCGCCGCCCAGCTGGCCAACCTGGGCCGCGATCTATCGTTCACCCAACTGGTCTTGCAGCGACTCAGTCAAGCCGAGACCTTCCAACTCCTCGCAACCCTCATCGGACAGGAGGAAGCCGGCACCAACCGGACAGCGGAACGGCCTGAGAACGATCTGAATCGATCCGCTCCTCCGGGACAGCAGGAACAGTCCACCTGGAAACCGTACCTGAGCAGGTTGAGCAACTTCCTGTTTGAGTTGACCGAGGGGCACCCTTTTTTCCTGCTGGAAACGCTGAAACTCTTGCGCGAGCGGCAGTGGTTCATTCCACGCCTGGCGCCCGGTGGCTCGTGGCGGCTCATGCCGGACATGGAAAAGATGCCCGCACTCCTGGAACAACAGCCCCGGCACGAACTGGTAGCGGCCCCGGTGCGCGCGACGATCCTGGCACGCCTGACGAAACTCACACCATTCGCGCGCCAGCTGGTCATGGCAAGTGTCGTCCTCGATTTTCGAGCCAGCGCCTACTACCTGTGGCAGGTCGCCCAGATGGAAGCGCAAACAGGCATTCAAGCGCTGGAGGAGGCTCTTGGCAGCGGAATACTGCGCCAGGAGAATGGCACAGGAGACCACATGGGAAGCTACCATTGCGCAAATCAACTCATTCGCGCTGTGATCTCCTCCGAATTGGGCGAGGCGCGCCGCCACATCTTGCAGCAACGTGCCGGCGCGTTGCTGTCTACAGAAGAGGCAGCAATAGTCCGGCAACAGCAAAGAGAAGAACGATTGATTTCAATCCCCTAACGGGCTAAGGAAAATGATCCGGCCCCTGCCGCCTCTGGTGGCAGTAGTAGAGCTGCCAAAACCGAATCCGTCAAAGGTACATCAGGGGCTTCTGCTTATGTATCAAACTAGCGCAAGCGTGAATAGCAGGCGATTACACCGGTCTGAGATAGGTGTTGATCCGGGTATCACCGGGACTACCAGAAGGCGCGACCGGCTAGAACAGCATACCCCGGCCGGTATTGGTACTCCCAGACCTTTGATACGATCCAAGCTCTCCCTGCCACGCGCCTGCGCTGACACGGTCTCTCGTTCCCGTTTGATCGAGCACCTCAATGCGGGGTTGGGCGGAAAAGCAACCTTGCTCTGCGCTCCTGCCGGCTTTGGCAAGACAACACTCCTGGTCGAGTGGTTGAAGACAAGCAGCTTCCATAACGCCTGGCTTTCCCTGGATGAAAACGACAACGAACTCCTCATCTTCTTGCATTATCTCGTCGCCGCCCTCCAAACTGTCTTTCCTGGCGCTTGCCAGGCGATGGCTCACTTTCTCAAGCAATCGTCGCTCCCAACACCAGATCGCGCAGCAACCCTGCTCATCAACGACCTGGCCGAGTTACCTGAAGACTTGATCCTGGTGTTGGACAATTATCATACCATTCATCATAGCCCGATCCATGCCTTGCTCGATGCACTGATCAGGTACATGCCTTCCCAGGTGCATCTGGTGCTGGCCACACGCTCCGAGTTGCCTTTTCCGCTTGCCAGGTGGCGTTCTCAGGGGCAACTCAACGAACTTCACAGCACCATCCTGCGCTTTACGCACGATGAGACCCTGGATTTTCTCACACGCATCCTTGGAGCGGATCTATGCCGCGAGGTCGCGGAGATACTCGAGGAAGAGACCGAGGGTTGGATTGCCATGCTGCGACAGGCGGCGCTTTCGCTGCATAGCGCCTCTGATCGCGTGGCATGCGTGGAACATCTCCGCAACAACCCCGACTGTTCTATGAACACGTACCTGCTGGAAGATTTTCTGGCCCGGCAAATTCCCCTCATTCAGAACTTTCTCGTGAAGGTGTCGATTCTCGACCAGTTCTGCGTTTCCTTATGTGAGGCAACCCTCGATAGTGATGATACTGATCCTCACCTTACCAGGCAAGCATACCTGGACTGCTTCGAGCGTGCGAAAGTGTTCATCGTCCCACTCGATGAGCCACAGGGGTGGTATCGTTTTCATCCCCTGTTCAAGCGTTTCCTGGAGCAACGAGTGCAGGAGCAATTCACCAAAGAGGAGATCGCGGCACTTCACCTGCGAGCAAGCGCCTGGTATGCCGCGCATGGACAGATTGATGAGGCCATCCGGCATGCGCTTGCCGCGGAAAACCCAACGGAGGCGGCACATGTGGTGGAGACACAATTTCTTTCTGCCATGGAGCAAGAGCGGTGGGAGCAACTGGAACACTGGCTTCAGCTACTTCCGGCACCATGCATCAAGGATAGCCCTGGTCTGCTTGTCGCCAGAGCCTGGATGCTGGCAATGCATGGACAGGTCGAACCTATCCCAACCTTGTTGACTGCTGCTGAACACCTCCTGGAAAGACGCGACAACAATCCCGTACATACGAATGATGCACAATGCAAGGCCCTGTATGCGCTGATTGCGCTCGTATGGAGCCACATCGAGTACGCCACAGGACAGGCACAAGCCAGTCTGAAGAGCGCTCGCTCCGCGCTGAAATGGATAACACCAGATGAGATCTATTTAGCGAACCTGGCGCTGGATTACCAGGCGCTTTCAAGCCAGCTCAGCGGGCATGGAGATGTTGCCCACCTTGAACTCGATAAAGCCCTGAAAGCACTATCGTCCAATCTTCCCGGCTCTGCTCGTTTGCTCTCTGCTCAGGCGTTTCTGTATCTGAATGCGGGCAAACTTCAACAGATGGAACAAATCGCGCGGCATTTGTTGCGGCTTAGCGAGGAAGCCAATTTGCCAATAAGCCGGTACCAGGCCCGCTGGTTGCTTGGCTGCGCGCAGTATGAATGGAATCGGCTAGATAGCGCGGCGCACCACTTCTCAGCCGTGGCTGCCAACTGGCAACACGCGCACTATTGGGTAGTACGGGAGGCTATTTATGGCTTAGCATCCGTCTACCAGGCTCAGGGGTTGAGCAGCCAGGCCAGGGAAACAACGGATGCCTTGCTCGAATCACTCCAGGGACAGAACGATATTTGCGCTCTTATAAGGGCCTATTCGTTTCGCGGGCACCTGGCGCTGTTACAGGACGAGATGGAGCCGGCAGAGCAATGGATAGAGATGGTAGGTGAGCTATCAATACAAGGTCTCATGATTTCAATTGAGGAGCCCACTATCACAAAGGCTCAATTGCTGCTTGCCAGGAACGATGAACATAGTGTCAGACAAGGGCAAAAACTCCTCTCTACACTGCTGTGCCATCTCGAATCCCTTCATAACACGCGCAAGACGATCCAGGTCTTAGCCTTGCAAGCGCTGGCTTACCACCTGGAGAATCGCATGACTGAAGCGCTGGAGGTGCTTGAACATGCCATCGCACTCGCCTATCCCGGACGGTTTATCCGCACGTTTGCCGATTTGCCGCAGTTGGCCAGATTGCTACAAGCATTGCGCAAGCGCAGAAAGGCCGGGCAGGCAAGTGAGAGACAGCTAGATGCCTACCTGCAAGACCTCCTGGTGGCGATAAGCTCCGCGAGTCCACCGGCAGATGCAAAGCAAGCGCTGCTATGGCAAGAAGGCCTGGAACCCTTGACCGGCCGCGAGCTGCAAATCCTACGCTTGCTCGGCAAGGACCTCACCAATAAGGAGATCGCGCGCGAACTGGTGATCTCCGCCGGAACAGTCAAGGTCCATACGATCAACGTCTACCGCAAGCTCAGTGTCAGTAATCGCCGCGCGGCCGTCGCGCTTTCCAGATCACTTGGCCTTCTTCTTACGGATTCATAACGCTATCTATGACGCTTTTATGGCATACCTTCATCTATACTGAAGTAAAGTATGACGCGCTCGTTCACGCCGGCCCCAGCAGGCCCTGGCTCTTTTTCTCTACATGGAGGTTGATACATGACGATGAATACACCAGCTGTAACTCATCACACAGCTACATCCGCGAACTCGACAAAGCGCATGCGGGCCTCGAACGATCAAGCAACTGGCGCAAATGCAATGACAGACACGGCTTCCAGGTATGTACTTCCCCTTTCAGAAGAGGAAGCCGCCCAGGAGGCTTCTTTGCTCAAAGCGTTGGCCAACCCTACCCGCCTGAGCATCCTCAATTTGCTCAAACGATACGAAGGAAAAGTAAGCGTGCTCGAGATCGTCGATAAATTTGCGTTGGGGCAGCCGACCATCTCCCATCATTTGCATATTTTGCGCCATGCCGGGCTTATCGACTGCGAAAAGAAGGGCCTGTGGGTGTATTACTACTTGCGGCGTGATTCATTACAACGCGTCCAGGATGTGATTACCGCGCTGGCCGAGTAGATAGATGGCCCAGCGCATCTCTCCGTGTCACCAGGTTATCGCGCAAGACGAACGCGCCATGTTTTTATCTCAAATGGCCTTACCCAAAAAGGCAGTGTCTTGCCTTGAGAGGGGACATCGTTAAGTGGCTCCTCCAGCAGGTTACATTCCTGTGCGGAAAGGACTGGCGCGGCAAAGGTGAGCGTGCCATGCCCGCGCCGGTTATGCGCTTCGTAGAGACGCACAATCAGACCATCGCCATCCTCCGCCGGCTTCACCGTCTCTACCACCACGTGCGCGCAATCCGTCTGTAAAAAGGAAACGCCTGCGCTACTCCCGCTGGCAGCAAGCATGGTCTTTTGCTCATTCACGCACAACAGCGGGACGTTGAGTTCGTAGGCTCTCCTTACACTCTGCGCCTCCCTCCAATCCCCCCCATGCGGCAAGAGGCTGTAGGTGAAGCGATGCAAACCCTCATCCGCATGACTATCGGGATAGCTACTCGATTTCAGGAGTGTCAGACGAACAACGTTATCGTGTACGTCATGCCCATACTTCCCATCATTTAGCAGGCTCACCCCATACCCGCCTTCGCTCATATCAATCCAGCGCTGGGCGCATGTCTCAAAACGCGCCATATCCCAGGAAGTATTGCGATGCGTGGGGCGCTCAACGCTGCCAAATTGGATTTCATAGGTCGCGCGCGTGCTATTGATCGCCAGTGGAAATGCCGCTTTTAACAATGTCTGGTGTTCGTGCCAGTCAATCTGAGTTGCGATGTCGATGCGCGGGGAGCCACGCCAGAGCGAAATACGTTGCGTGATAGACGAGGACAGGTAGTGGCGGACAACCTCGACGGTCACACGCACCGGACCCTGCTCGATGATGCGTATCGCCGTTACCGCTCGCAGCGGATAGGGCTTCTCTTCATAAAAGAGATCAATATCCCAGGCGTCAAAATTCAAGGGGCGGTCCTCATAGGCAATGAGCCGGTTGCCCGTTTCCCCCGCGGCAAGCACATCGCGTTCCGCGCTTCTATCGTAAAGCCGGCTCATCTCCCCCTGCGCATCAATCCAGAGGTCATAGTACTGATTCCGCAAGAGGATTGCCCCTTCACCCGTGTAAGAGGCGTGGCAAGCAGGCCGATCCCTTACGTCGCCGGCAACCACATTACCGCCTGCCGGCACGACCTGCACCCCGCAGGAGGGAACGCGTATACCATCGAGCAGGCACACCGTATTCCCATCCCAATCGGTTGCCTGCTGGGCCCGCGGGAAATAGCGCGCGAACGCCTCCGGCACCTGCACCGGGTCTATGCGTTCCCATGGCAGCGTATTCAACAGCAGCAGGTCTCCCTCTCCCGCGGTGACCTGGCCCAGCACAACAGCGAGGGCCTCGTCGTAGATCTGCTTTCCTATGGCGCGCGCCTCTGCATAGAGTCGCCTGGCATCCTCATATACTTCAGGGATCGAGGAACCCGGCAGCACATCATGAAATTGATTGAGCAGGAGAAGTCGCCAGCCTACATTCAATTGCTCCTGTCGCGACGGCATGCCATAGAGGCCGGCCCACGCATTCAATAACTCCGCCTCGCGATACAATAATTCGGCCCGCCTGTTCTGCTGCTTGATATGCGCCTGCGAAGTATAGGTCCCGCGGTGGTATTCTAAGTACAACTCGCCCACCCACGTAGGCAAACAAGGATTCTCCCACACGCGCCAGTAGAGATCGCTGAAGTAATCATCAACGCGCCCGCTGCGCACCTGGGGAAAATCGCGCAGGTTCGCCAGCAGTTGTAGCCTCGCCACCTGTTCTTCCGTTGGCCCGCCACCACCATCGCCCCAACCATAAAGATACAGCAAGTGATCATTGCAATCCTGCTGGCGATAGTTTCTCCACGTCGCTGTAATACTGCCCGGTTGTAGAGAGCCATTGTAGGTAGAGAACGTTTTGGTTGGGTCGAGGTCCGCGGTTGTAATGAAGTGTGCCAGCACCTCGGAGCCGTCGATGCCACGCCAGCGAAACGTATCATAGGGCATACGATTCACCTGATTCCAGCTCATCTTCGTCGTCATGAAGACAGGGATATCACAACCACGCATCATTTGTGGCAGCGCGGCGCTAAAGCCAAACGCATCTGGCAACCAGATTTGACGCGGCTTGACACCAAATTCTTCTTGCCAGAAACGCAACCCTTGCATGATCTGCCGGATAAGCGACTCGCCACCGGGAAGGTTGCAATCGGCCTCAACCCACATCGCGCCCACTGGCTCAAACCGTCCCTCCGCGACGCGCTGCTTCACCCGCGCATAGAGTTCAGGCACATCCTCCTTCAACCATTGCAGCAACTGTGGCTGGCTCTGGCTATAAGAGCAGTCCGGATAGTTCTCCATTAACGCCAGCACGGTAGCAACAGCATGAGCGATCTTCTGACGTGTTCTCCAGTAAGGCCACATCCACCCCAGATCGAGATGGGCGTGCCCGCTGGCAGTAATCTGCACGCGGTTGCCACCCTCCAGGCCTTGCGTCAGATGCGCTCGCAGGTAATCATAGGCCGCGCGGGCCGAATCAATGAAGCGCTCGCTCAACCAGCCCTCACGCAGATCGAGCATGGTATAGGCCGTATTGAGGCGCGCTTCTAACGCATGCCGTGTCACACTGTCCTCATCCAGTGTAAGGCACACATCCAGCAGCGTCTGCATCAAGTTATAGAGCTGCCGGTGAACCACGTGGCGAGGACGCAGCGACAGACCGCCAAAATGTAACGGGGACTCTGTACAGACCTGAAGCATCAGCGTATGCATTGCACCATCGCATACCGCCTTCTCCAGCAACAGCCCGGGATGGTATCGATCAATTCCCCCGGCGGCTCGCCCATCAAGAAAAACTGTCGCCTCCAGCACGAGCAGAAACGGATCATCCTCAGAGGCATCCGAAAGCAATTGCAGGACGATGGGCAAGCCTTGCATCGACTCCGGCACTCGCAGGCGCGCCATCAACCAGCCTGTGCCATGGTTTGCCCCCCAGAGCGATCCTACTTCCACGGGAAGCCACCGTTCATCCTCAGGTGACGGCATAGCCACCGGCCCGCTGGCCGCCATAGCATAGACCGGAGCAAGCATGGAGGGCGCGCCCTCAATCATTTTTCCCAGTTCTTCAAGCCTGGCACGAAGTTTTTGGATGGTCAACACCGGGAAACATTCCTTCCTTTTCAACTGCCCGCACAGGCGGTAGGGGCGGCGACTCGTCCCTGCCCCGCTACCCCGTGAGGACAGGTACAAACAAGGCACTATCCCTGCCCCGCTTCTTCAACCGGCCTGATTGGAAGGGTAGCGCGCGGCGGTAAGAAGATATCCTTCCGCATGAATTGATCGGATCTCAATGCCAAACACATGCAGCTTTGCCCTGCAACGCGACAGAATATTTCTCACCGGCCGCATCGAAAGGCTCAGCGTCTTCTGCTCCATCGCCTCATGCACACTCGTTCGCGCGTGGCTCAGCATCTCATCGGTAATCGCTGCCCGCAGCATCTCATAGGGACAGTACCGCGGATAGGATTCCAGCAAGGCCAGCAGCACATACATCTCCAGCTCCGTGAACACCTCTTGCGCCACCAGTCCATGCACCTCGGACGACAGCTGTGTCAGGATGAACGTCGACAGGCTGTACGGGTGGGTATTGAGCACCAGGACGTGTCCTTCCGGCAAGACCTTTGGCAATGGAAAGAAGCGAAATTGTTGCGGTGATGCATATCCTTTGAACCGGCTCGATAATGACATTGCTAGAAACTCTTCACATCCGCGACACAGCCGCTTGCCTGTGTATACACAATGTACGTCCGCTGCGCAACCCAGCCACCGGGTCGATGCGCCGTAATGATGTACAGCCGGATCTGGCCGCCCTCTGGTTGCGCGCGCGCCCCAATATAGTCGAGCGTGAATGTCAGATGTTCACCTGCCTCCGCTCGTCGCTGCTGCTCCACCTGGCCGGTCAGGGCAGAGAGAGGCAGCTCCGCCTGCAGCGTAGGGCAGAGCTGGTGCCAGCCAAGCGCCCCATCGCGCGTGACCACCGACCGCATAAACATATCGGCCGGTGCAGGAGCGCTCGCGTGTGCAGTTCCATGTATTGTCAGGAGCAAGAGAGCTATTCCCAGCAGCAGAGACATACCGGTAGACACAACCGCAAAGGGCAGCACACGAAAGATCATGTCCTTGAAACGCCTATGAGAAGATTCCACCTGTACGCAATGTAACATCTTTCAACCTTTCTCGTGATTCCTTGCTCAATATCTTCTCTTCATGCCAGTATGAACACGATCTGTCACAAAAGCGTCACGTACAGCGTTATGATCAGGCCTTTTTCCTCAACGATCGATCCCTCGAGCGCTTCGCAGCCGGAGCATCCACCTGCCATTCTGCTACCAGGGCCACACGTAGTTGCGAGAGCGCGCGGTAAAAGTAGGATTTCACCGTGCTGACCGGCATGTGCAATTGCTGCCCAATCTCAGCAAAACTCAGTTGATGCGCGTAGTGTAAACGCACCACGTCGCGCAACCTGACGGGTAATCGATCAATCGCCTCAAACACCATCGACCGCAATTCCTGGCACTCCACCGTCTCCTCTGGGGAAAGGCCCGGGTCGGCTCTAGACGCCAGGGGTATTGACTCCCCATCCTCATCAGCATCCCATCCAAGCTCGGAAAAGCACACCATATGCTTCCTGCGCAATTCATCGATGCTGCAATTGCGGGCCACACGTAACAGCCAGGGGCCTAGATGTTCCTGTCCCGGGCACAGTGTTGAGATATGAGCGAAGAGTTTGAGCAAGACCTGCTGGAATACATCGCACGCCTCATCGTAGTCGCGAACGTAGCGCCGGATGAACTGGAAGACCTGCGCGTGATAGCGGCACACCAGCGTCTCGAACGCATCCTCATCGCCCGCGATGGCCTGGCTCACCAGGACGCCATCGGCCGGCATGTCCTGCCGCCCGACAGGACGAATATATTGCGGCATACAACTTTTCCCCTTCTCCTTGTCATTCTGAGTGAAGCGAAGAATCCCTCCACCAGGCGCCTCATTTTTCTTTCCACCGGCTGTGCCTTGTTCTCTACTGAAGATAGTATGATGAGAACGTATCACGAAAGCGTTATGAGCATTGGCAAAAATGGGATGGCTGGACGAGCACGTGAGGGATTGTTCCCTTTTGTTCCACAGGGCTTCGGCTTATTTCACTTAGAATGACATGCGGCTGGAGCGGGTGGGATCGAACGTCGTGGGATTGCTGTTGGGGGAGATACTGGTGCTGTGATCTGGAGAAAGGGGCTAATCAAATAGCGGCTCCATTCCTCGAGAATGGAGAAAGAGGTGTTAACGGGGTAGATCTGGTGATTACTCAAAAGCTGGCGTGGGATTCTTCGCTCCGCTCAGAATGACATACCCTGAACATGCATGGGCATGCCTGACGCTCAGAATGACATGCCCCGAACGTCCCTGAACATGCCTGACGCTCAGAATGACATGCTCTGAACATGCATGGGCATGTCATTCTGAGCGCAGCGAAGAATCCTGCTGAGTCCAGGTGATAACTTTGCTTACTGCTACCGGCGCGTCATAATGTGACGCTCCGGCATTTCAATTTCCAGTCCATTCGAGGGAAAACATCGTCCGGCGGCGTCACAGGGCAGCTGGTAGCTGCCTACTTATCCAGCATGGGCCATTGATAGGCGTTCAAAATATCCATCTTGGCTTGATTGACCGTCTTCCAATCGCTTTGCAGGATACCACCGGTATCTCCCGAATCCGGGTTCCACGCCCAATAGGTGTAGCTGATATCGTTTGTCTTGAGAAAACTTACCAGGGTGCGCTGCCACATACCCTCCGTATTCTGGCTCGTAGAGTTTCCGCCAAACTCTCCTAGAAACACGGGGATGCCCATTTTTTCCAGAAAGGCCCAGTGCTTCTCCCACACCGCTGGCAGGGTCTGAGCAAGCATGGAAAGTTTCGGCACCTGGAACCATGGCTGGTCATAGATCTCCGGGCCGTAGTCGTGCGCCGAGTAGACCAGCTTATCCGGCTCCGAAAGTTTTACCGGATACTGCTTTGCTCCCTCCAGGTTACCGCCCCACCAGTAGGAGTCGCCCTGGTACTGCTCGATCCCCTCTACGATGATCAGCCAGTTCGGGTTGACAGCCAGGATCGCATTGCCCGCATGTTGCGCCGCCATGCGCCAGTCGGTATTGGGATTGCCATCGCCCCACGTTGCCGGCCCATGCGGTTCGTTCGCCAGGTCAGCTCCAATGATGGTAGGATTATTGCGGTAATGTTTTGCCAGCATGACCCAATCCGCAATCCAGCGCGACTGCGGCACCTGGTCGTTGTACCACAACGGGGGACGCTGGTCGGCAGTGGGGTCATGGCGATCAAGAATCACTTTCAGGCCCAGGCGCCCGGCACCCTGAATAATGCGGTCCATAAGCGCCAGCCCTTGCAAGCCTCTCAAATCGGGATTCAGACGGTAGTTAATTCCTTGCGGCTTACTCGCCGGGTCGAACAATTGATTGGTATAAGGCAATCGGATGGCATTGAAACCGAGTTGCGCCATCTGCCGGAGCATATCCTGCCAGTTGCGCACGTTGAGCCCGTGCGGAGCAAAGGTACTGGTTTCAAAGCCAAACCAGTTGACCCCTGTGAGTATCACTCGACATCCTGAAGCATCGACCAATTCGGCATGAAACGTGTGAATGAAACCAACCTGGTGACCGGACAGGCATGAGCCGGATATGCGATCTGATTCCGGCCCAGAAGACGGCGTAGATGTGCAACTCGCCAGCAGCGATATGCTTACCAGCATTATACAGGCGGCAACAATACTTTTTCTCCAAACATTACTTATGTAGGGGGAGTTCATGAATCCTTCCTCTCCATATGCAGGTAAAAATACAACAAGAATTAACATGATGTCATGACGTGGGGACATCATTTCGTTACCTCTTCCCACACGTTTCAGCAAGCGGGATGGTTTCTCAAATACTTCAGGTTGTTCACGATGATGTGAAGTAGCACATGGCCGGCATAGGGGCATGCGTACACTGTTTGGAAGTATACACAGATTCATTCCTGAGTTGCCGGAGAAACGCCTCAAGCTCAAGAGGCATGTATCTCAAGCCCATGAGGATACGCCGGTGGCAGGGCATACATGAGGAAGCAGCAAGCATATCGTTCCCGGCGGCAGGAAACCTGTCATTCTGAACGCAGTGAAGAATCCGTATTCTGAGGAAGCAGCGGGCCTGTCATTCTGAACGCAGTGAAGAATCTCACCGGCGCTGCCACCACGCGCCGGATACGACTCGCTATCTCAACATAGTAAGGATATATCCCTCCGCGTGAATGGAACGAATATCGATGCCGAATACCTGTAACTTGGCCCGGCAGCGCGAAAGGATATTTCTAATCGGCTTCATCGAGCGATCCAGCGTCTGGTGTTCGACCGCTTCATGTAGCGTTGTACGGGCATGGTTGATTGTTTCATCCGTAATGGCCGCGCGCAACACTTCATAGGGGCAATACTGGGGATAGGAATCCAGCAGGGCAACCAGGGCATACATCTCCAGTTCCGTCAACACCTCTTGCGCCACCAACCCATGCACTTCCGCCGACAGCTCGGTGAGTACGAACGTCGACAAACTGTAGGGATGGGTATTCAACACCAACACGTGTCCTTCCGGCAAGAGTCCCGGCAACGAATAGAAGCGAAATTGTTGCCTGATCGAATCACGGGGCCTGAACTGTCCTGATACAGACATCTGCCTTCCTCCTTCCAGATCACCTTGATCGCTTGAGTTCACATGGGAACGAGTCCGGCATCTCGCAGGCCTCCGGCTTGACCAGCAGTTGCAGGCCGCTCTCGCCCCCGCAGCTTTCTGGCCCGGTTATACGAACAACGATCACGCTCACATTGTCCGTTCCGCCCCCCTCTAAAGCGGCATCGACCAGCGCATAGCTCGCCTGTGCCGGGACCACCGCCTGACGCACGATCTCCTGCATACGTCGATCACGCACCATCTCCCATAAGCCATCGGAACACAGCACCAGGGTATCACCTGGCTGCAGCGGTTCAACAAAGGAATCGACCGGAATGAAGGGTTCGCTTCCCAGACTGCGATAAATCTGGTTCCGCTGCGGATGACGATAGATATCATCGGGCCGGATGATGCCGGATTCCACCAGGTAGGCTACCAGCGAATGATCGCGCGTTAATTTGCGCAAGCCACTCGCTTCCCGGTACAGGTAGGTGCGGCTATCACCCACGTTTACCACAAAAGCCGTACTTTCTCGTACCAGAACCGCATTGATCGTCGTCCCCATGCGCGTTCCTTGCTCCTTGTTACGTCGATACAGAACCCGGTTCGCCGCCTGCGCGCCAAGAATCAGGATTTCCCTGCACTCAGCTTCGCCAGGCGCATCACCACTCGCCAATTGCGGCAACACCCACTCGGTCATCGTTTGAATGGCCAGGCGGCTCGCTTGTTGACCAAAGGCATGTCCGCCCATCCCGTCCGCTACGATAAACAACCCAAAGTCCTGGGGGCGTGCCCGGTCGCCTCGCGTACCCCTGGCGGCAAACAGGCTATCCTCGTTTGGTTTGTGACGGCGTTCGAGCCCTGGATCTGTGCGCCATCCGACAAGCAGATACGGAGTACGATCTTCGCGCTGTTGTTCCCTTTCGTCACCTTTCCCCTGGAACGTCTCACCGGCAAGCGCGGCATGTACGCGTTCCCGTATCCAATCAGGTGAGACGCGCGCCGGCACATATTGAGGTGGCGGGCTTTCCTGCCCGAACACCTCTCTCCACAGCTTTGTTATAGAGCTTGATAGACGCATGAATGCCTTCTCCTCTCTGCTGTCCCTTCGCTGAAAACCGCCCGCATCTCAAGGCAATACGGTGAACGGAGTAGTGACGACGGCTCCATTCTGCTGACCTACGAAGACCAGTTCGTACTTCCCGGCAACTCCAGGTACCTCCCAGGTCGCGGGTGCCGCGAACCGCCCGTCTTTATCGACCTGAATATGCTCTATCAGTTTTCCCGAACCATTCGTCCCGGGGGACTGGTACTCGCTACCTGGCTGGCTCAGATACACCATGACCTCTTCGCCAGCAACAAAATCCTCTCCTGTAAAGCCCAGGCGCGAATGAACTGGGGGCGCGTAATTATCCAGAATAACCCATGGATGAAATCCCTGGACGTTTAAACTGGCCGTGCCCGGCGTCTGGCTCTGGTGTCCTACAAAAAAGAGCGTATAGTTTCCCTGGCTGAGCAGTGGAACTGGAAAACGCCCGGCTATGTTACCTCCGGCGTTCGCGCGTACCGTCATCCCAGGTACATCTCCTGGCTTGCCCAGGTACACATCCACCAGCTCATCCGGCAAGAAGCCGCTGCCAGAAAAGCCCACCATACCGGGCGGCTTGATAGTATAGGTGTCCAGTTGTACAAGAGGTGCGGTCCTGCCCAGGTGGAAACGTGCTTGCGCCCAACGATGACTGCTGGCCCCTTCTAGCCGTAGGGTCAGGTAGCCCGGGTTTAGATTCGACAGGATCGAATACGAGACGATACTGAATTGCCCGGTTTTGTCCGCGATTACTGGAGGAAGTGTCGCGACAACCTGACCCAGCATCGTGCGAACGGTGATGATCACCTCTTCCCCTGGCCGGAAGCCGGCACCCTTGAAAACGAGCGGCACATTTGACGTCAGATCGTCCCCTTGCAATTGAATAGTGGCGGAGCCTGGGGCCGCCCGCAGGCTCCGCTTAATCGTGTTCGCCTCCGATTTACCGGCTCTTGCCCGGTCACCGACGAGCGATGTGACAACATGCATATGACTCACAGCACCGGGGTGCGCTGTTCCCGCGACTTGCGCGAGCCACCTGGGAACAATAATAGCCGTTCCCAGGATGATCATCAGGCCGACAAGCGCCATGATCACTGCCATAACCCGCCCGGGTGGCAACGTGTAGGCAGGTATCCCTGTGGTCGCTCTTCCCTCCTCGCGACCGGCACGCGCCGGCCCTTTGCTCAGGCGCAGAGCCGCGACGACTCGCAGGGCCTCGAGCACGATACGCGGATTCATCTTGGAAGTGCCGGCCACGCGATCTTCAAAGAGGATTGGGACCTCGACAATTTGAAAGCCGTGACGAGCGCAGAGATAGGTCGTCTCGATCTGGAAAGCGTAGCCATTGGAGCGCATATTATCCATCTCCGGCAGCAGGGTCTCCAGAACCTGGCGGCGAAAACCTTTGAAGCCTCCGGTTAAATCGTGGACCGGGAGGCCCAGCAACAGCCGCGCATAGACCGAGCCGCCTCTGCTGAGCAAGCGACGCCTCAGTGACCAACGCGCGGTGCCTCCACCGGGCACGTAGCGCGAACCAAGCACGACATCGGCATCATTCAGAGCCGCTAGCAGAACCGGTAGGTGGCCCGGATCATGCGAGAAGTCGGCATCCATGGTAAAGACCCGCGGGTAGCCCATCTCCAGAGCGCGATGGAACCCCTCGCGATAAGCGGAACCGAGACCCAACTTGCCGGGCCGGTGCAGCACTGAGACGCGCCCCGGGAAGCGCTTCGCGAACTCCCTGGCCAGCGCCCCCGTGCCATCCGGGGAGTTATCGTCCACGATAAGTACATCAAACGACCCTATTTGCAGGATACGCGGCACCAGCAGCTTCAGGTTAGTGGCCTCATTGTATGTAGGGATGATGACCACATTCTCTTTCTGCTCATGCTTTCCCTCCGCTGAAGACTTTTCTATAGCGGCAGCGAATCCCTCTGAGGTATGCTCGCCTTCTTGAGGTGTAGACATATTCTTTTTTCCTTTCTCTCCCTCCATAATGATGAATTTTCACGACCAAAACCAATCATCCGTGTGCCGCTCCTGTAGGGACAGGGCCGGGTCCCTGTCCTGGGACCCGGCGCGGACAGGGACCCGCACTGCCCCTACAGCAATTCCCTTGACCCGGCAGCACCGTGATTCGTTACGCCCCCCCATTGTCCAGCGGGCAGGTGAACGGGGGCTGTGGAGGCACCTGTACCGGCACCGGGGGCGCCGTAATGGACATCGTAGCCGTGGCCACTCCGCCACTTTTAGCTCCAATCAGCGTAAACGTCAGCTTGCCCTGGGCATTGCCTGGGATAACATACGAACCCGCTGCCACAGCGCTGCCCCGGTCATCGGTACGGAAGCAACTCACCATGTTCCCCGCGTTGTTTTCCGTATGGCCAACGTAGACATGTACCACCTCTTGCCGGGCAAAACCATATCCGTAGAACGAGATGGTCGTACCTGGCAGACCACCATAGGTACTGGCTTGCGCGAACGGCATATAGGGCTGCACCGTCCAGGCAACCGCTACCGAGGCCCGGCTTTCTTCTCCCAGGAAGATCAGCGTTTGCCGCCCTTTTAAGTTAAAGGGAACGACAAAGCCTGGAGCATTAGCAAAGGTCCCTTTTGGCGAAGTCTGGATGACCGCCAGCGGCTGAGCCGTCGTCGAATTCAAGTAGACCAGCACCCGTTCGCTCGGCCCAAACCCTGAGCCTGAGAAATTGAGCTGATTATCGGCTCGGACGGCATAGTTGGACAGTTTGACCGTCGGATATAGCGATAGCAAATCGAACGACGCCGCCACCATCGAGAGACTTCTGGCCCCAACAAACAAGAATGTATTGATGCCCGCGGCTCCGAATGGCACCTGCACCGTGGCCTGTCCAATGCTTCCACCGCTATCGGCTTGCAGCGTGGTGATCGGTTGACCAACCATCGTATTCCAGTAGACCTTGATAGTCTCTTGAGGGCTAAAGCCGTGAAGGGTAACAGTAATCAGATCGCCGGGTTTGCCTACCTGCTCACTTAATTTGAGTTGAGGCGCTCCACCCGCGATCACCCCTGCCGCCTGCGCCACCTTGTCGCCGCCGTGCTCGCGCGCCTCCACAAAGAAGGTCCCCGAACCCAGGGTATTCGGCACGATGACATTGCCATAGAAGTTGCCATATCTATCGGTTCGAGCCGAGCCAATCGGTTGGCCGCTATCCGACCGTGTCTGTTTGATGAACAGGTCGATGCCGGTTCTGGGATCAAAGCCACTTCCGTCCACCCCCATGCTTACGCCCTGACGCACGACGCCGGGATTCAGCAGGATCAAAGCTCCGGTTGTAACGCTCTGCGTACCCACCGGAGTAGTTCGCACCGGCACAGTCGGTGTCGCCTGAGTAGGCACGGGTACAGGCGTCGTGGTACTTTTCGACTTCAATACCGCCGGCAGGTTCATCGAACCCTGGCCGAACACCTGGAACACCACAGCCGCGGCAATGAGCGCCGCAACTCCCACCAGCAGCAGCTTCCAGCCCCTTCTACGCTTCTTTGGCGGCTTTGGTGGCATCGCGTGCGGAGAGGGCGTCGCCAGCTTCTGAGTTTTCACCCCTTGCAACTGCCTCGCGTCCAGCGCTCTTCCGCAGGAAGGACAGAAGAGCGCACCCGGCGGTATGGGCTTGCCACACTGCGGGCAGTAGCGAACAGCGACCTGAGGTCCGCCATAGGAAGGCCTTCTTTGTTCCGTTCGCGGTTCATACAAAGGCCCCCTTTGCTCCGCCCCCGGCGCTTCGACCCGCCTGGTGACTACTCGCTGATCCATTACCTGATCTTTAGGCGGCAACGAATGGACGAGTTGTTCTTCTAATGGCGGCTCGACAATCACCTCCTCGTTTCCCGATAAGTCAACGATCTCATCATCGGCATTCTGCCAATTCGTTGGCTCTTGCCCTTTGAAAGGAGCCTTTGAAGAGTCCATAACGTATCCTTCCTTTCTTTCCTTCCCCACTCACTTATTTCTGAACCTGATAAATGGCGAGACTGACATCGCCTCGCGTTAACTGCCAGATAGGAGTTGCATGTTGGAGCGCCTCCAGGATATAATCCTCGCCACCATTCGTATTGTTCTGGTGCATAGCGAGCAACATCTTGTTAGACATCACAATATAGTCAATATTCTGCCAGTTCTTGTGAAAGAGTTTGACGCTCACCGCGGGGTCTCCAGAGGCATTCCAGTGAGAAACCGCGAACGGGTAGTAGGGCTGTACATCATGCAGTTGAACCCATAAATCATCGTCCATGATGATCCTCGAACCAGGTGGGATGTGCGCGCGGATGAAATCCAGCTGCTCCTGCTGCATCGTCGTCAGCGGAAGCTTGTAAAGATCGTGCGGCACGACCTTGCCGTACTGGTCGCGAACCAGCACATATCCTCCGATAGGCAGCACCAGCACAGCAAAGAATGCAGCCAGAACAAGCGCCTGCGCGCTTCTCGAGAACAAAGGCATGCGCAGGGCCGCGGGTATCACACGCAGCATCCTTTCCACCACCATCCCAATATTTATCGCTAAAAAGGGTACCAGCGGTATGACATAGAACTCCAACATCACACTACCTCGAATAAGGTAGAAGATATAGAGCAGTGAGAGTAATGAGACGATCAGTTCGCCCCGGTAGCGCCTGCGGTCTCGCAGGCCCAGGAAGAAATTGTAGAGCGTTGCCAGGAACCCCGCGACCAGCAAGAAGGAGTCTTTGGGCAGCCAGGCCCCAAGAGAAAACGTCCAGAAGTCGCTATGCAGGTCCATAATACCGCCCTGATTGCGGTGCAACTGCTGCCAGATGGTATACAGCAGGGACACGTGATCGGCCGGCGGCTGGTTGAGGTTGAAGCTGAGATGGCCCGGCAGCAACTCGTTTTTGAGTACGGCAAACAAAAAGTAGAGCGATATAATCGCAAACAATCCGAAGTTCCAGAAGGTCAGGGCAAAGCGAAAATTGTCCCGCTGCCGCACCTTGCTGTACAATAAGTAGCCTATGACCGGAAGGAAGAAGATGGCGTTCTCCTTGGTGAGTACACCGACGCCTAACGCCAGCCCACTGTAGAGGGGAGTGACAATGCGCCGGTCTTCACTCGTTGCCAGGTAGAGGCTCAAAAGCACCCAGAACACCATCAGATTATCTAACAGCACCTGGCGCTGATAGAAGATGGCCAACGGCGAAAAGTTGAAGAAAAAACACGTCACCACAGCGGCTATAACACTTCCCGAGAGGCGACGCGCGCATTGGAAAAGTAAGTAGGTACTCGCTATATGCACCAGCAACATCAGCACCCGGCCCGTATTTATCGCATTGCCAAAGGCTTCGAACTGGTGGGGCAAAAAGGTCACCCAGGCATCGATAAACAACCATCCCGCCGGCGCATGGTCATAGTAGTACGTATATGGCGAAAGCGAACCCTCGCGCAGCACCGACCATGCCCGCTCCATATAGATGCCTTCGTCAGTGATATAGAGGGGATAGATGAACATATGATAACCCTGCGCAATCGCCCCACTGACAAGCGAGGCAAGCAGCATGACCTGCGCCACTCCAAAGCGGCCGCGTGTGTTTGCTGCCGGCGCCTCGGGTTCCTGTTCCTCGTAGAAAACTTGCCCTCGCAGCTCGTCCACGCTTCCCTGCGGTTGAACTACCATATACCTATCGTTCTTCATCATTCCCTCCTCGCAGTAAGGACAGGCCTGGGGCCTGCCCTCCCTGGCTCCAGCGCCTTAAACCGGCGTTAAGCAGTCGGTACCCTCTCAGCAGCATGATGACCTTGCAGTAGCGCATTCGCTTCCGGCAGCACATCCCGGCGGTGAGCGCCTACATGCTGGGTTTTCTCCCAGTTGTTAATGCCGCGCAAATGTCGTGAAGTCGCCCGCACCGCGGCATAGGCCAGCACCCACTGATAGGGTAAATAGCCCGCTGCCATTACCAGCGGCGTCTTCCATGTCGGTTTCAACCCATGCGCACGCGTGAATTCGTAAAGCCCGATGACATTCAGGATAAAGTGAGCTGCCAGCAGGTAGAATGGCAGGTCCAGAATCAGCGCCATGAGCACCGGAACTTTCAACGTGAACATCATGATTATCGAAGCCAGAATATACAGTCCCAATGTCGCCTGATAAACAGGAAACCCCAGCGTGTAAACAGCAAGTATTCGCTGCTGCAGCTTCGGCAAGCGCTTCCAATCACCCTTGAGCAGCGTTTGCAAAAACCCCTGGCTCCAGCGCGTACGCTGCTTGATAAACTGCTTTAGCGTCGGCGGCGTCTCCTCGCGTGTGACGTAGCGATCATCATAGATCACCCGCATCCGCTCGCCCAGCAGACTGATGCGGATACCAATATCGGCATCTTCGGTCAGATCATACTCATCCCAGCCGCCTACACGCTGGAGTACCTCGCGCGTGAAGAACACCGTATTGCCACCGAGTGGAGTCATGCCCAACCGCGCATGGTAGTGCAGACGGCTCTTAAACCAGAAGAAGTATTCGAGTACATTGAGCACCGAATACCACTTCGACTCGAAATTCATCAGCTGCACTCCCCCTTGAACCACCGATACTTTCTCGGTAAGCAGCACCGTATTGATCACATTAAAGATGTCCGGGTGGATATCATCTTCAGCATCGAAAATGGTCACCACTTCGTTGCGCGTGCTGCGCAGGCCCACATTCAGACCGTGCGGCTTATTGATCGGCTTGTTCTTGAAAGCGAGCACGCGCACATTGCCAATTCCCCGCCGTCGCAACTGCGCGATCTCCTGCTGGGCCTTGGAGATCGTTCCCATATCGTCAATCGAGCAAATGACCACGACTTCCAGCAGGGAGAGAGGGTAGTTAGCTCTCACCACCCGCTCAATCGTCGTCTGGATAACTTCCTCTTCATGACGTGCCGGCAGCATCACTGTGAAAGACTTCCTGGGCGGCAGGAAGCGCGTAGGAGCCTTCGCCATGCGTGCCGCCTCCGGCAGGTCCCACGTATACAACATGATGTAGAGCGTATAACCCGACTGGATAATCAACATAATGGACAGTCCCGTTGCGCTATAGAGCATGATCTCCAGCAGGAGATGACCGATTGCCTGTACGACATTCATTCTTCACCTCCCCAGGCCCACAATGAGCTCGCCGCGAAATTCCACACGGTTGCCAGGGCGATACCCAGCAAGTTGGCCGCCAGGTAATAGAGACCCAGGCGACTGACCAGTATCCAGAGTGCGCCCGTAGAAACAACCAGCCCCCCCAACGACACTACATTGAACCGCACGAAGCGACGCCAGGAGATCTGCGAACACCCGAAAGTCCAACGATCATTCCATATGAAGTTATTGAGAATAGCCAGTTCTACCGCCATCGCGGATGCCACGATCAGCGGCAAGTGCATCCACCGATAGAGCAATAGCAGCGCAAAACTGTTCACCAGTATACCTGTTCCTCCCACCACCAGAAATTTGCCCAACCTTGCCGGCAAGGCACGTCGATTGTACCCGAGCCGCCACAGGGAGTCTGGCAGCGCAATAGCATGCCTGCCCATGGACATGCTCTGTTCATGCCTGTCTGATTCTCCTCTGGAAGCTGCTCTATCTCGCGCATATGAGGTATGGGTATCGTCATAATCTAGCTGTGGCATCACTTCAAACGCTCGCCTACTCTCTCCTGCTCTTACCAGGGAAGGAAGGGAGCCTTTCCTTTCTATAGCATTCAAAGAATACGACTTCGTTAACCTTCAATTGATAGTGGCCCTGTAGCCGCGCACCCTTGTGGTCGTCCACCTCAACCTCTATCTAGTATCACCACCGCCCGTCATTGAAGCGTCACGGACATCGTCACGAATCACGGCATGTCATTGTGAGTGCAACGAAGAATCTCACGCCTCTAACCTTCCATTGCGCACCAGGAAGCGCAGGAACTCCCAGTGACGCATCACCACCACGCGGTCACTACCCCCCGTCTGGTACCACTTTTGCAGGTCGAAGAGCGCATCGATCTCATCCGCCGTAAAACCGCACCTGGCAAGTCGCTCGCGATGGGGACTGATAGCCCCGGCCTGCGACGGGACTTCTTCCTGCCTTTTCGCATCGCCAGGCATAGGTACGGCCCTATCCTTCTCCTTGAAGAGCCTATCAGCAAAGGAAGCCTCAACCTGCCCGCCAGACGACGATAAAAGATACCCATAGTATCTTGCCTGGAGCGCCTGTAACGACAGTTCTTCAAGGGATTGTTCACGCCGTCTCTCAAGCGCTACAAGCTCAGAGCCGGCCACAGGAGGCGTATGTGAGAAAGGAAATGATCCGCGCCCCTGCGGCTGGCGCAGCCGCAGCGCAAGAAAAATGCACAGCAAGAAGTAACATGCCAGCAGCACCAGGAGAATAACCGCGAGAATGCCCATAGGAAACGTCCTTCTTCATCACACGCGTCTCACTTCTTACACTGTAACTCACCAGCACCTCCTGCTGATCTCTCTGCTGCCACTATAGAGAAGAGCCTGTTATGAAAGCGTAATAAGACTCGTCATGAACCTGGAGCCTGTAGCGACAATGGCCTGTCCTTGTCCTATAGCGTTCAGGGTCGGTATTCCTGTATCAGCGCTCTTATCGCATAGAACTGCGGTTTCGGGCGCGCAGTAGCAACTTCAAACATATCCAGGTGTCCATAGCCGCTATAGCTTGCCGCATCGAACTGGCAGGCAAAAGCCACACCCGCCTGCGCCATAGAGCGCAACGCCTCAACGGTAAACGTCGTAATAAAAGCCGCATTATCCCCATATGAAGGCGGCGGAAGATCAGCATCAAAATTCCACTCGCTGATCCCCACCGGTAGGTCTCTTCCCAGAATGCTATGCACCATATCCTGTACTTCCTTAGCTGCCGGGCCGTAACTGCTCGCCTTGGCAAGACACGTTGCCGGCCGGTCCCAGAAACAGGGATACCAATGAAAGCTAATCGCATCAGGCAAAACACCCGACATCTTTACTCCCTCAAGAAATCCCCGCATATAGTTGTTCAAACCCAGGGAATTATAGGTGACCGGCCCAATAAATTTAGCCGCCGGATTGATGCCGCGCAAGATCGGAACCAACGTATTCCACTGCCTCAGATAGCTGTTGATGGGGATATGATTGTAATCCGCCTCATTGCCAAACTCATACATCACACAGCGCCCGCCAAGATAGCGCACCAGGTGTTCATCATAGGCAGTATTGAAAATATTCGTAATCACACCCAGACAACGCGCCCCGCTCCGCTCAATAGTATGCATATACTGCTCGATCACCGCATCGCTCGCGCCATCGGGAAAAAAGCTGCGCATCAACGTAAAGCCCGCCGCGCGCAAATCGCCCTGGATCGCCGGCTCCGTCTGAATATTCCGCGGCGAATACTCATACGTATCATTCGTCCCGAACAAATAAGAAGAAACGCCATCCCGCCACAACTGCTCCCCCGGCAGCATCGCCTGCGGCGTGGATAACCATCGCACCACCTGCCCAAAAACCAGCGCGCAGATCACCAGCAGCAGCAGCGCAAAGCCGGTCATCGTTCTGGTAAACCGGAGTGGTTTTCTGTCACATCCCTTCCCTTGCCGTTGCTCTGCCCGCCTCGCCTGGGGTCTGGAGAACGTTTGTATCCTGCGCAAAAAAATGAGGAAACAGGTGATGAGAAAGAGGAGCGCCAGGCCGACCATCGCTCTGCCGAACCGGGAGTGTTTTCTGCTACATTGTCTCACACGCATCATCGCCTCTTTCCCTTGCATCCTGTGACCATCGAGGATAGGTGGCAAGCAGCCTTACCCTTCCTGCCTGCCACTGCCCACCTGCCGCCACCATCCTCAACTCGCAGTATCACCACCACCCGTCATCAAAACGTCACGTCCACCGTTATGAACCCGAAGCCAGGTGTAACTTGTCTTGATTGCGACCGAGGCAGTTCCACTTCATGCCAAAACGCGAATGGAGATTGTGGGAATACAGCTTTAGAGACGGGGAAACAATCTATCCCTCATTGAAGAGATGCTTGTCTTATGTCCAAAAGGCGTTTCGCGAGCTTTTCAGCAGAAAAACAAGGTATACTCACAGCAGTTCCGTTCCGTAACCGGTTACGATAACGGTTACGGAGCTGGCCTCGAAACGTACCTGGCTCGTCACCTATCGTGACCAGGATAACGAGTCGGAAGGGATAGTTATGGAAGAGAACATCACGATACGTGACATCGCTCGCTTAGCAGGCGTCTCAAAGTCCACGGTATCGCGGGTCTTGAATCAGAAGTCAGATGTGGACGCCAGCACACGCGAACGCATTTTGCGCATTATGGAAGAACAGGCATTCTTGCCCAGCATCACCGCTTCTAAACTGGCCGGTGGACGCAGCCGTATGATTGGCGTCTTGACCCCCTCCCTGACCTGGCCCTTGATCCCGGAAATCTTGTCCGGCGCCTCTGAGATGCTCATTCAATCTCCTTATGAGCTGCTTCTCTATAGCATCTCACGCGAACAGGACCGCAACGAAAATGACCGCCGCTACGTGCTTGATCGCATCCTATCCGCCAACCTCGCCGCCGGCGTGCTCGCCGTCTTTCCCGGTCAATCAATCCACTACCTCACACGCCTGCACCAGCAAGGCTTCCCCATCGTGATCATCGACGACCAGGGACAACCAACCAGCATTCCCCACGTCAGCGCCGGTAACCGCCAGGGCGCCTACAAAGCCACTCGCTACCTCCTGCAACTGGGCCACCAGCGTATTGCCCACATCCGGGGACCACACAAGTTCCTCGTCTCGCAAGAACGCTACGAGGGCTACAGCGAGGCATTGCGTGAAGCTGGCATCATTCCCGATCCAGCACTCGTCATGGAAGGAGATTTTATGCCCGAAAGCGGGCGCGCCTGCGCCAGGAAACTCCTCGCCCTTGCTGATCCACCCACCGCCATCTTCGCTGCCAGCGACCAGATGGCCTATGGCGTCCTGGAAATTGCCGCGGAGCATGGCTTGCGCGTGCCAGCAGACCTCTCTCTTATCGGTTTTGATGATATCGCCTCTTCTGCTCACATGCGGCCAGCCCTTACCACCGTGCGCCAGCCATTCTATGAAATGGGGCAACGCGCCGTCGCCCTGCTCCTGTCTTTGCTCGAATCGTCGCGCCCCTCTCTAGTGGGGGCAGCGGCTTCTCCTCTCAACTTACCTGAGGACGAAGCGCCAGCCGCGAACAAGCGGCGTTGGCAGAACGCACAAGGCCAGGCAAGGCGGGTAGGTGGCGTTCCCTGCCCTGCGCGCCCGTCTCTGCTTGAGCAATCTAGAGAACCACTACACATTCAATTATCAACGTATCTCGTAGTGCGTGCATCTTGTAGTATTCCAGCATCTCTTTCCCTTCATTACCGGAGGAAATGAGAGTGCGTCCGTCTATGCTTCAACGCCATGGGCAGGGCTTGCCCTCGTTGAGCATCCAACATTGTATCCGGTCTCATACTGGGAGGTTTTCCTGATGATAGTACGCTCAATATCGTCTCCTGTACGCCTTTCTGGGCGAGGAAGCGTTTTCGCCATGACATCGCTCCTCCTTGTCCTTACCATGTTTCTAACTTCCTGTGGTGGCTTCTCCAACCACAACGCTTCCGGCCAGGGTGGAACCCTCACCATGGTACCCAGCCCCATTGGAGACTACACCCGCAACTTTAACATTTTTGCCAACGGCTCCGTCTTGAGCGGCACCCAGGGCTTGATCTACGAAACGCTTCTGTTCTTCAACCGCGAAAATGGCAGCGTCTCACCCTGGCTCGCGTCGAGCTATCAGATCTCGAGTGATGCCACTCGTGTCACGTTTCACCTCCGACCAGGCGTGCAGTGGTCGGATGGCAAACCTTTCACCAGCGCGGACGTTGTATTCACCCTTAACCTGGTACGCGCCCATCCCGCCATTGATTACAGCGGCCTGTGGAACATGATCAACACCGTCACGGCTCCCGACGCCCATACCGTGGTCGTCACCCTCAAACAGCCATGGACGCCTATCCTGTGGTACCTGGGAGGGCAGACTTACATCGTTCCCGAACATCTCTGGTCCAACGCCACTAATCCGGTCACCTACACCAACCCGAACCCCGTCGGCACGGGTCCCTTCATCCTCAAATCATTCACGCCGCAACTGTACGTCTTTGGTCGCAATCCGCACTACTGGCAACCGGGCAAGCCGTCCATCAACGAAATCCGCTACCCGTCCTTTAACTCGAATACCAGTGCCGACCTGCTGCTTTCGCAAGGCTCGGTAGATTGGACCGGCCTGTTCACCCCGGACATCAATAAAACATTCGTCAACCGCGACCCGGCCAATAACCATTACTGGTTCCCGCCCAGCAACGTCGTCGCGCTCTACCCGAACCTGACGAAATATCCCTTTAACGTGCTGGCAGTGCGCCAGGCTATCAGCGCCGCCATCGACCGTAACAAACTTTCTCGTATCGGCGAGAACGGCTACGAACCGCCCGCTCATCCCACGGGACTCGTCCTGCCGGCCAACCAGAGCTACCTGTCGCCGCGTTATGCCGGCGCCTCCTTCTCCCTGGATACCACCAGGGCGAACTCGCTGCTAGAGCAGGCCGGCTTCAAAAAAGGCAGCGACGGCATCTACGTTGACAAAAATGGACGCCGGCTGGCATTCAACATCAATGTTGTATCCGGTTGGACCGACTGGGTGACCGATAGCCAGATCATAGCCAGCAATTTGCAGGCTGTCGGGATGGATGTAAAGGTAAACACCATCTCCTTCAACTCCTACTATAGCGCCTTACAGACAGGTACTTTTGATACCGCCATCTCCTGGACCAGTCCTGGCCCGACACCCTATTACCTGTACGACTCGATGCTTGCAAGCAACAACACCGCGCCAATCGGTCAACCCGCTACATCAAACTTCGAGCGCTGGAGCGACCCTACAACGGATAAGCTCCTGCAGCAGTATGCAAGTTCACCCAACCCTGCCGTACAGCAGCAGGCGCTTGAGGGCCTCCAGAAAATCATGGTTGAGCAAATGCCCACCATTCCGCTCATCTATGGCGCAACCTGGTACGAGTACAGCACGAAGAACTTCGTTGGTTGGCCCGATCAACAGCACCCCTACGCAATGCCGGCGCCCTATTCGGCTCCTGACGTAGAGATTGTTGTCCTGAACCTGCATCCAGCATAACCAGCACAGGCCTTGTTTCCGCGCAGGGATGATGTCCATACACATCATCCCTGCGCGGAAACGTGTACTGAAAGAGAGAGATAGCATGCGTCACCTGTTACGCCGCATCGGCTTTTACCTGATCGCGCTATGGGCCTCCATAACGCTGAACTTTCTCATTCCACGACTTGTCCCTGGTAACCCGGCCCAGGTGCTGATTGCCAGGTTGCAGGGACGTATCGATCCACGCGCAGTACATGCGATGGAGATTGCCTTCGGCGTTAGCCATGCAAGCCTTTGGAGCCAGTACGTCGAATACCTTGGGAACCTGGCCCACGGAAACCTGGGCATCTCGGTCACCTACTTCCCTACACCCGTCGCGACCGTCATCGCGCAGGACCTACCCTGGACGCTCGCGCTGATGGGAACAGCCGTTGTTATCAGTTTTGTATGTGGTACATTGCTGGGTATCATTGTCGCCTGGAGACGCGGTTCGCCGCTGGGTGTTTTCCTGCCACCGGTGCTTACCTTCTTCTCCGCCATCCCATACTTCTGGCTCGCGCTCATCACACTCTACGTGCTTGGCTTTGTTCTCAACTGGTTCCCGCTCAACGGTGGATACGACCTCTCGCTTGCGCCGGACCTGAATCCAGATTTCCTCTTGAGCGTCCTGCAGCACGCCCTTTTGCCTGCCCTTACCATCGTCGTCAGTTCTATCGCCGGGTGGATGCTTGGTATGCGCAACGCAATGATGACCTCGCTTTCCGAAGACTACGTGCTGATGGCGCAGGCGAAGGGACTTCCCGAGCGCCGGGTGATGCTTACCTACGCGGCCCGCAATGCTATCTTGCCAAACATTACCGGTTTCGCGCTCTCACTTGGTTTCGTCGTTGGCGGCGCATTGCTCACAGAGATTGTCTTCTCCTATCCAGGCATCGGCTTTGCCCTGCTACAAGCCGTGCAGAATTCCGATTACGCCTTGCTACAAGGTATCTTTCTCATCATTGCAGTCGCCGTCCTGGGAGCCAATTTCCTGGCCGACCTGCTCTATGTTGTATTGGATCCGCGTACTCGACAGGAAAGGGGTTAGCTCATGCAACTCGATGAACGAAAAGCAGAGTCAGGCGTCGCGCAGGCGCCACCGTCATTGCTTTCTACAAAAAGAAGCGTAGCGACAAGAAACGTTCCTATAAATACACAGGCAGTGGGGATGATGCGGGGACTTCGGACAGTAGGAAGCTGGCTTGCCGCCAACGGCAAAGTCACCTTCGGCCTGAGCATTATTGTTTTTTTCTTCCTGGTTGCCATCCTGGGACCTCTCTTGATCCAGCAGAGTCCCACCGCCTTTAGTCCCGACGTGCTTCAACCCCCTTCGGCAGCACACTGGCTCGGCACCACCCAGACCGGGCAGGATGTCTTCGCCCAGGTAATAGTCGGCACACGCGTATCGCTATTGCTCGGATTCGGCGCCGGACTCCTGGCAACCATCGTTTCGGTTATCGTTGGTTTGACTGCCGGCTATTTTGGTGGTTTCATTGATGACGTGCTTTCACTCCTTATCAACATCTTTCTCGTCATCCCTGCCATACCGCTGGCCATTATCATGGCGGCTTATTTGCCTTTCCGCGGGCCACTGCCTATGGCCATCATCGTCACCATCACCGGCTGGGCCTGGGGGGCGCGCGTGCTGCGCGCGCAAACCCTCTCGATGCGCAAGCGGGACTTCGTCGAAGCAGCACGCGCCAGCGGAGAAAGCAGGCTGCGCATTGTCTTCGTCGAAATTCTCCCCAATGAGATCGCGATTGTGGCCGCGGGCCTCGTTGGTACCGTGATTTACGCCATCCTGGCCCAGGTTGGACTCGAATTCCTGGGCCTGGGTGACGTCACCACCATCAGCTGGGGCACCATCTTTTACTGGGCGCAAAACAATGAAGCATTGCTGCTGGGAGCGTGGTGGTGGTTCCTGGCCCCTGGATGCTGTGTGGCGCTGCTTGGAGCAGGACTGGCGTTCATCAACTTCGGTATCGACGAGTTAGCCAACCCACGCTTGCGCAAGGAACGCAAGATAAAGCAACCCGCGCCGGCAAAAAAGGAGGCAGTATAATGGCCATACAGGTACGAATGAGCACGCTATTAGAGGTAAAACACATCAGTGTGGACTACGTTTCCGCAAAAGGAACCGTTCATGCCGTCAACGATGTAAGCTTTGCCATCGAGCCGGGCCAGATCTTCGGACTGGTCGGAGAAAGCGGCAGTGGCAAGTCAACCCTTGTCTACGCCATCGCCCGCCTGCTCCAACCACCCGCGGTCATCACTCAGGGACAGGTGTTGTATTACCCTACGATGCGAACAGGAAGCGAAATCTCCTCGCATGCTGGAGCAGTCGATGTTCTCGCGCTGAACCCGGCCCAGTTACGAGCCTTTCGATGGCGCGAACTCTCCATCGTCTTCCAAAGCGCGATGAACGCCCTCAACCCCGTTCTGGATATTGGCACGCAAATCACCGACGTACTGCGCGCCCACAATCCGCGCATGACGCGTAATGAAGCCCGCTCGCGAGCGCTGGAATTGTTGCAACTCGTCGGTATTGCCCCGGATCGCCTGCGTAGCTACCCCCATGAACTCAGCGGGGGCATGCGGCAGCGAGCGATTATCGCCATTGCCCTTGCCCTCAATTCAAAGCTGATCATCATGGACGAGCCAACCACCGCCCTGGATGTCGTCGTGCAACGTGATATCCTGGCCCAGATTCTCAGATTGCGCAACGATTTAGGCTTCTCGGTCATCTTCATCACGCATGACCTCTCACTCCTGCTGGAAATTGCCGACACTATCGCCATCATGTACGCGGGCCGCATCGTCGAAATGGGAACACGGGAAGAGTTGCTTCGCACGCCACGTCACCCCTACACCCACGGGCTGCTGCATTCATTCCCAAAGCTGCATGGTCCTTCTCGCAGCTTAAAAGGCATTCCCGGCTCACCGCCCGACCTGCGTTCAATACCATCGGGATGCGCATTCCATCCCCGTTGCTCGTTCGCTTTCCCAGCCTGTCATAGCAGCGTACCGGCATTGCTGCCCGTGGCATCGAAAAGGCCGAAAGCGCCCGCCCTGGAGACGTTATCCACCGCGCATGGTCCCTGCGTCGCCTGCCATCTCTACGATAACGATCTGAATCCTGGGAGCTTACCCCACAATCTGGAGTCTGAACATGTCAACTAACATGCCGCAGGCATGTCATTCTGAGCGAAGCGAAGAATCTGCACACCACAATCTGGAGTCTGAACATGTCAACGAAGATCGCAACACCAACTACTGAAGAACCCATCCTGGAAGCAGTACATTTGAAAAAGGATTTTCCCGTGCATAAGGTCAAGCTCTTTGGCACGGCACAGGCAGTCCATGCCGTCGAAGATGTCACGCTGGCGCTGCGTGCCGGTCACGCGACAGCCCTGGTAGGAGAAAGTGGCAGTGGCAAAACCACCGTCGCTCGCCTCTTAGCAAGGCTCTACGCTCCCACTTCCGGCGTCATTCGCTACCGGGAGCAAGTGATCAAAGCCGGCGGAGAAAGGGCCTTACGGGCGTACCGCCGCCACGTACAAATAGTCTTTCAGGACCCATTCTCATCATTGAACCCCATGCATACTGTGCATCACCACCTTAGCCGCCCCCTGCGCATATATGGACATGCCCGCAACGCTTCCGAGGAAATGCAACTCATCGCATCGCTACTCGAAAGAGTAAACCTCACCCCGGCAGAGCAATTCATCCCCAAATTTCCTCACCAACTCAGTGGCGGACAACGGCAGCGTATCGCCATCGCCCGTGCCCTGGCAGCCAGACCCTCAGTCCTTCTCGCCGACGAACCCGTCTCCATGCTCGATGTCTCCATCCGGCTCGACATACTCAATTTACTCACCCGCCTCAAAGAAGAAGAGCAGCTGGCGCTCCTGTATATCACACATGACCTCGCCAGCGCCCGCTATTTTGCCGGCGAAACGCTCGTTATGTACGCCGGTCAAATGGTCGAGGGCGGCCCCAGCGAAGCACTCATCCAGCAAGCAAAACATCCCTATACCCAACTCTTGCTCTCGTCGGCCCCCGATCCCGACCGCTTCGGCTCAACCGGCCCACAAGCCGATCACAAAATATCACCCTGGATACCGGCAAAACAGGTCGTGAGTGGAAATGGCAGCGGCGATATACCCAGCTTAATCAAGCCCCCTGGCGGCTGTCGCTTTCACCCTCGCTGTCCTCACGCCATGCCTATCTGCCAGCAACAGTTTCCGCCGCGCACCGAATTGGGCAAGGGCCACTGGGTCCACTGTTTCCTCTACGGTGGAACCCGACCAACCGATTCCACAGCTGTGCCGTAGGGGCCGATTCACCGTACACCGCGCCGATTGATCGGCCCCCGTACATCGCCAGACTATTTTGGTAAAACTCAATAGCCGTAGGGGCGTACCCTGGTGGTCGCCCGCTACAAAAGAACATCCACTCAAGGAGAACAAATGAGCATCATTGATCACCTGAAACCAGCAACCAGCATGAATTCTTCCGCAGATCTCGTTTTCCCCACAGACTTTCTCTGGGGCGCCGCCACCGCATCGTATCAGATTGAGGGCGCGGCACATGAGGATGGGCGTGGTCTATCTATCTGGGATCGGTTCGCGGCCATTCCGGGCAAGGTCCAGCGAGGAGAGAACGGGGATATTGCCGCCGACCATTACCACCGTATGCCGGAGGATGTCGCCCTGATGGCCGAACTCGGCCTCAACGCCTATCGCTTCTCCATCGCCTGGCCGCGCATCCTTCCCCAGGGAACAGGAGCCATCAACCAGCGCGGCCTGGATTTTTATGATCGTTTAGTCGATTCACTCCTGGCGCGAGGAATCACGCCTTTTGTCACCCTCTACCATTGGGATCTCCCGTTGGCCCTCCATGAGCAAAACGGCTGGCTTAATCGTCAGACCGCATTCGCTTTTGCCGACTTCGCGGAGGTAGTCGCGCGGCGACTGGCAGATCGCGTCGACTACTGGACCACGCTCAACGAGCCCTGGTGTTCGGCCTATCTGGGTTATGAAACCGGCGTACATGCTCCAGGTATACGCGATAAGCAAGCGGCTTATATAGCGGCTCATCATCTCTTGCTCGCGCATGGCCTTGCCCTCTCACGCCTGCAAGCACACAGGCGAAAATCTACCCGGCTAGGGATTACGCTGAATCTGACGCCTGTTTATCCCGCAAATAATGACCCTGAGACCCTACATGCGGTAGAGCTGGCAGATAAAATGAGCAATCGTTGGTTCCTCGATCCCATCTTTCGCGGAACCTATCCCGAAGGCCTCTTCGACGACGCAGGAGTTGCCCCTCCGCCAATCGAGGATCGCGACCTCGCCATCATCGCCACCCCCATCGACTTCCTGGGCGTCAACAACTACTCACGCACGCTTATTCGTGCCCGCACAGGAGAAAACCAGTTGGGTGACGGCGCGGCCACCGCCTATGAACAGGTCGCCGCCGGACCCCACTCCTCCTACACAGCTATGGGATGGGAAATATATCCGCAAGGACTGACAGATGTACTCGTGCGCGTTCATCGTCAGTATGCTCCTCGTTCCATTATCGTCACAGAAAACGGCGCCGCCTTCCCCGATCACTGGGACGGCAACGGCACCGTCAGCGATCCACAGCGCCTCCAGTACCTCAGTGAGCATCTACAGGCGCTCGGCAAAGCGCGCGCGCAGGGCGTCCCCGTGCAGGGCTACTTCGTCTGGTCGCTGCTCGACAACTTCGAATGGGCCGAAGGCTACAGCAAGCGCTTCGGCATCGTCTATATCGATTATCCCACCCAGCGCCGCATCATCAAAGACAGCGGGCGCTGGTACGCCGCCTTCATCGCAGCACAACGCCGGCAGCTCCCCCACCCGTAGGAACACTCTCTCCCTGATACTTTTTTGTTGCGAACGAGCGGTCGTGGACCCGAGAAGGACGACCACAAGGGTCCCCGCCGCTCCACCCCTTACCCCCGCCCATACTATGACTCCATGCCCCGGCGGAGTTGTCCCGTGATCATAGTAAGGGCGGAAGCGGCCTGGGATGGGGATGTAGACCCTTGTGATCACCCTCCAGCGGGTGAGGCATTTCTGCCCTCATCAGAAAACGTGGCAGGGCAAGAGGTAGGGACAACGCCTCATGGCTGGCCCAGCAACGGCCATTGATAGGCGCTCAGCGCGCTCATCTTGCCCTGGTTCACCGTCTTCCAGTCGCTTTGCAAGATGCCACCGGTATCCCCCGAATCGGCATTCCACGCCCAGTAAGCATAGCTGATCCCTTGCGTATGCAGGTACGATATCAGGGTCCGCTGCCATACACCTTCAAGATCTCCACCCATCGAAGGTCCGCCGAACTCCCCAACAAACAACGGCGCAATGCCATCCTTTTGTAAATAGCCCCAATGCCTGTCCCAGAGGGCCGGCAACGTCTGCGTAAGCACAGCTGGGCTTGAAACCTTGAACCACTGCTCATCATACACACTTGGGCCGTAGTCATGGGCAGAATACACCAGCTTGTCTCGAATCGAAAGCACCACCGGATGCTTCGCTGCCCCCTCCAGATTTCCTCCCCACCAGTAAGAATCGCCCTGATAGAGATCGATGCCCTGCACGATAATCAGCCAGTCCCGATTGACAGCCAGAATAGCATCTCCAGCCTGCTCAGCGGCCAATCGCCAATCCGTGTAGGGATTGTCATCGCCCCACGTCGCCGGATAGTGCGGTTCGTTGTCAAGGTCAGCGCCGATCACTGTATCATTTCCCCGGTAGTGTCGCGCCAGCATCACCCAATCATCTATCCAGCGCGATTGTGGATACGCGGCGTCGTACCAGAACGCGGAACGTTCATCGGCAGAGGCATCGTGATGATCAAGGATCACCCTTAAGCCGGCCTTACGCGCCCCCTCGATAATCTTATCCATCAGCGCTAGCCCGTGCAGACCCCTCAGATCAGGGTTCAACCGATAGTTGATACCTTGCGGCACGCTTGACGGGTCAAAGAGTTGATCGGAAAACGGCAGGCGCAGCGTATTGAAACCCAATTGCGCCATCTGCTTCAGCATAGCTTGCCAGTTGCGAACTCCCAGTCCATGCGGCGCAAAGCTACTCGTCTCAAACCCAAACCAGTTCACCCCCGTAAGATACACCCGGCACCCTGAAGCATCTACCAACTTCGATGCAATCGCCGTCAGAAAACCCGCGTCATGGTTGGATTGACATGGTTCAGCAGGTCTCTTCGCCACAAAGGTAGTGCTTTTCCTCGTCACAGTCAATGCAGCAGGAACACTCCTGGCAGAGAGGCAGACATAGAAAAGTACCATCCCCGCGGCAACTACAAGCAACAGGAGCTTCCGACTCCGAAGAATATCTTTTATCATAAAGGAATGTCTCACCCCTGGTTTTCCTTTCATCACGAACCTCCTCCGTGGTTAGCGAAGGAATACACGATTACGCTTTTAAAGGGACAGATACATGACTGTCCAGGTGTCAACATACCTGACCATACGCGCGTGATAGAGCATCAGCACATCGCTCACCCGTTTTAGCTGCCTGGAACTCGACAGCCGCACCATAAGCATGTGATTTCCCTTGCGGGCCTCCTGTAGATAGACCTCACCAAAGCTCTCGTCTAAGAAACCATAGAGGCTCGTGAGCATTTTTAAGAGAGAATTCTGGTGCTCTCGCTCGCGCTCAACGGCAGCTACATAATCCCAGCAAGACATCACGTGGATATCTCCAGAATTATGCCCATCGGCTCGCAGCGTGTGAACGGCTTGCACTAAATCGTACAAATTATCAAACACACAATGCACATAGTTGCGCGGAAAAGGAGCTGGCGGAATGCTCTGCTGAGAGGATACAAGCGCCTTTTCATCTTGATGTTGATCATATTTCTGTTGATAAGACCTCAAGAGTCCCGCCTCCTTTCACTCAGTCTCTAACCCATAGATAGTCAAACTCGTTTGTGTTCCCACAAAAACCTTGCCACCGGCAATCGTGGGCACAGAAAATTTCACATAGCTATCCAGCCCATCGCGTGCCGCATCCTGCTCGCTGTTGTAAAGCTCTCTGCCGATATTTGTCGCGTCATAGGCGCGCAGCACCCCCGGCCCGCTCGGTACGCAGCCAGGCCCATCACAATTGGCGGGACTGATCACCCACACAATTCCGCTGCCGGGGACACGCGCGTTGCTAGAAATCGAGGGTGTTGCGCCGGGATAGCCATATGATTCTGCTGTCTGGGCAGTTGCTCTGGCAGAAAGCGTATCCCCATTCAACTGAAAAGCCTTCAGGTGATCGCCTGCCTCCCCAACATACACCAGCTGGCCGCTCGTAGCTGTGCCAACCCAATAGGCCGGAATGCCGAAAAAGCTATCCGTGGAACTCGCCGGCAGTTCCTGCAAGACTTGATCAATATCAGTGCGTCCTTCTTCTCTAGAACCACATTGCAGTGAAGCGCCTGCATAACCGTGGAACCCGCCCATATGATCCCGGTCAAGCACATAGATCCGCCCCTCCTTTCCCACTCCAATAAGCAGGTTTGGATGAATCGTATAAAGCTGTTCTGGTAAGAGCAAGACTCCTCCCGCCCCCAGGTCTCCATCCCTGCCACTTAAACACGCCTGGTTGAAAGGAGTAAAGTAGTCGGAAAGCACAAGGCCATTGCGCGTATTCAACTTCACGAAACTATCCCCAGCATCGCGTTGACCCTGCTGAGCCAGGTCGAAGCTGCCATTCCCCACCGTCAAATAAACATTGCCCTCAGTATCTGCCGCCGGACCAGCTCCACCCATCCACACTCCGCCTTCCTGGCCATCAGGCGTCGTATTATAGACAGCCACTTGCCGGAATGCCCTGCCATCATAGGTGTAGCCTATCACCCAACCATGATAGGGGTCTGTATCACCAAACCCTGCCCAGGCAATGTAGATCACCCCATTCGCCAATAGCAATGCAGGGCGCTGATTGGCCTGCTTGCTATTCAATGCTATCAACGAGCTGCTTGCGTTCACCCTGTCATAGCCCTTGCCCTTCACGAAAGCGGAAATAGTCACCGGACTGCCGGCCCGATCCTTGCCTGTCGTGATATCGAGCGCGTGCAAACGCTGCACATATTGATAGCCGCGTTCCTTCGTCATTGCCACCACATACATCGTGTTAGCGGCTCGATCAATAACCGGAGTTCCGGTAATACCCACAAAAGGCTCGATATCTTGATGTGGATACTTCTTAAAGAGATCCGTCGCGGGAACGCTTGTCACAGATGAGGGATGCAGGAAGCTTGTCTTCCACAGCGGAGCTTCCGCGTGTCGCTGATCGGCATCAAAAGCATACACGCTGTCATTTTCTGTCGCAACATACACTACGTTATACTGGCGCCCGCGAATACCGAGATGAGGAACAAAGAGCGGTTGCGTATAGACCTGCCCATCAACCGGATAGGAGACCAGCTTCCCAAAATGCTGGACATTCACATTACCGGTATTGAGTAACGTCTCATCGAGGTTTTGCCCGCTGCGGAACGTATCATTGTGATAGGTTAAAACAGCCCCCCCGCTGGAAGTGAACAAACCCAGGTCAGGGGTAAAATCGGCATGAGAAAAGTCAGTGATATATTTAAAAGCAACACCTATCAAGTAGGCGCCTACAAAGAGCAGCAGGAGAGCGCTACCGCCGAACATCCTCGCAGGCAGTACATCACGACCGCGAACATTGACGCGCATAGAGGCTCCTTTCTGCTATGATTCTTCCCCTTCGTTCCTCAGGGCTTCGGCTCACGCGCTCAACATGACACGGCTAGAGTATGAGGGAAGGCGTCATGAAAACGTTATGAGCGTCGTTATGAGGGAGCAACGAAGCCTTGATTAGCCCTCACTCGTTGCCACCGACAACTCTCGCTGCGAGCTATGCTGCGCTTCCGGCACCGCTGAATGCAAACGGCACGCACCGGGCAGGTAGGGTTTAATCATTTCACGCATCCGTCTTTGCAATTCGGAAATTGGCCACGTCGCATCCATCACCGTCAAACCAAACTCGTCTATCATTGCCTCGTATTCATTCACGACGCGCTGCTGGAAGCGTTTGAAGCTCTCAAGTGGATCGTTGCTCAATCCCACGTCCAACCCCGCCTCGTAATAATTCAATTCTGTACGTCCCGCCAGGATACGGTTGAGCGAGACTTCCAGGGGAATACGATAGTAGAAAGCAACTGCCGGCTTCACCGCGAACTGGTAGAGTTCGCGCACCCAACAATAGTCCACGCCGCGCGCCGCGTCATGGGCAAAAGCAGAGTAGCTATAGCGATCCGCCAGCACAATAGCCCCGGCCTTGAGTGGTGGAATAATATCGTGTTCTGTGCGAGCGGCAAAGTCCGTGGCATGCAGTAAACTGAAAGTCGTCGGCGTCAGCAACTGCTTCTTCAGCGCCTTCTTCGTCGTTCGTCTCACCAGCGGCGATGAATTCCACTCGCTAGAAAAAACGAGATAGCCCTCACTGATGAGCCATTGACGAAGCAGAGCCAGCTGCGTGCTCTTGCCCGAACTACAAATACCCTCCACAACAAACAGGCGACCTGGATACTCACGCGATCCATATCTCTCCATAAGCAATCCTTCCACGGTGACATGTCATGCTGAGCGAAATAAGCCGAATCCCTGAGCGGAGCAAACACAGGGCATGTCATTCTTCGCTTCGCTCAGAATCTATGGTATCACTACCGCGCTTCGTTCTCCCGGCCATGCCTGTCAGCGAACACCTCCAGAAGGCTATCAATAATAGCTCGTGCCGCAAGCGCGCATAAAGCCATGCGCTGTGCTACTGTCTGGGGCGTATCTACTTCGGCGATGCTCATCACGGGAATGATAGTGCCGTTATCAATAATGGCCAGGCGAATCATACCCTCGGCTGCATCAAGAGGCAGAGGAGTGCTTTCGAATTCCTGCTCAGATCGTGATGTACGAGTAAAGCTGCTTTTCAGGATGTCATCCAGCTCTGCTTCCGCCAGGTTCTGGTACAAACCGGCGCTATAGTTTTCCCCTATATCATCGTTCATAAAAACGGGAAAGGGAGATGGCTGGTCGTCTTTATGCATATGCTGATCTCCTCGCATGCTGATGTAATGCGAAACCGGCTCGATACCCATCTACTCCTGTAGATACTCCCTTGTATCCAGATGAAAAAGAAGCCGCCGTATCTCTCTACCTACCCTTCCTCAAACACACACCATCGAAGTGTAGAATCGAATGCCTGAAAAACGCACCTTTAGAACACACTATTTTGTGTGCTCTTATGGCAATCAAACACGTGAGCTGGCAGGGCCTTGTAGTGTGTTTACACTATTTCTTCGGGGGTAGGGGCTAGATTATGCTTTAACAAAATAATGCGGCACGCGGGCCAATTTCCACACCATTTTGTTAAACAACATCACCGCGCCCACGGGCGGGGGAATCGCCAGGAATACGGTGACCCCCAAAGGATGGAGAGCCAAAAGCAGTCTATTTACAGCATACGTTTTTGTTCCGTGGATATTATAGTGGATGCGTACCCATCAACCGGGGACTCCTAACCACGGGTCTACTAAAGGCGTTGCAAGAAGAACTTGATTTTTGCTGGGAGTTGAATATGGATGTACTGGTGACCATTCTCATCGTTGTTATTGTTCTCATCCTCCTGGGGGCATTCATCGTCAACAGCTTTTTTCAGCGGCCAGCCGCAAATCGGCGAGCGGGAGAACTTCTCCGTTCTATCTTGACCCCTGAACAATACAAACAATTGATCGAGCGTGGCTATATCGACATTCCCAGCCCCAGCAATCCAGACCGCGTCTATCGCATACCACATTCAGCCGGTCGAGTGCAGGTGAGAGAAAAGGGGAAATTAACCATGTATCTCTGCCTGCAACCTCATGAGTCAGTACCCGATGCCGACACCGTGGTCATTCACAAGCTCATGATCGAGGCGGATGAAGAAGCCTACCTGCAAAAGGCGAACCGCTTCATCCCGTTTTTACTTCATTACGCCGATTCGTAGCGATAGGAAATAAAAAATCTCCATCCTTTGGGGAGAAGTCCCTGGCACTTCCTCTCAAAGGATGGAGACCTGCATGATTGACTGCGAACAGCCCGGGTAGCAAGAGGAAACTCGCCAGGGATATCCCTGGCATTAGCGCATTTATCCCCCCACAACGCGCGGGACCATAACAATCTGCTCGGCCTGGGCGTCAAAGTGCCCCAGCCGCTCAATCGGTTTGCCCGCATCAACTCGATACCCCGTCGAGCCTCTGGCCTGCTCTTGCGTGAAGATCCGTTCTGCTTCCCGGACTGCTGCCTGCGCCTCGGGGTTACCAGCCAGCACCTCCTGCTCATTCCATTGCAGTCGATCATCTCCGCGTTTTGATATCACTCGCAACATTCCCATTACCGTTTTTCTTCCTTTCTTCCTCACCTTTTATCATTGCCAGCCTGTCCTTCTCTCACCGTAATGCATGTCATTCTGAGAGAAGCGAAGAATCTCAGTCCTCTCGATCCAACTGCACGAAAAGAGCATGCATGTCATTCTGAGAGAAGCGAAGAATCTCATGCTTGCGCAACTTGACAACCCAGAACGGAATTGCCATATTTCGAAGGTATGCACTCCAAACCCGGAAGAAACCATACCACCAGTTGTAGTGTAGTAGCTCCAGGCTCAAATGAAATCCTCAAAACACACTGTTCCCCCTTTCGGACGGCAACATTCATCAGGAGCGAAGGTCCTCTCCTTTAGATCAGTTGCGCAGCTGGAGTCGTCTGCCAAATTACTCCGCAACACGCACACTGGACGGAGCAGCAACAAGCTCTACCTCGTGGTACTGAAACCACAAGGGTTCCTTTAGATAGACTCCTTCCAGCGCAACCAGGTAAAAACAAAAGGGGTCGTCTCGATCATCCGCGATCCGGTGGATAGACCGGATCGTCCCTCTCAGCCCGCGAAAAGGACTCTCATTGATTACCCAGACCAGGCTCCCTTCTGGAAATACTTCTACCCCACGCTCTCTCTTCTCCTCCTATGACGATCTCCCCTCTATAGTGGGGAAGATCGTATCGCTATCTTACCGTTTTTATACAACGACCTTTTCCTGTGCCGGCTCTGGCTTGCTTTCCAGCGCGGCTGTATCAATCCTGCCACGACCGAAGGCATCGATACGCCCCCAACGCCCAGGGATGTCGAGCAATTCGATCTCCCCAAGCTGACTGGGGATGGCCGGATCAACCACCAGGTGCTCACCCACCGGCTCTAAGCCAAGTATCGCCCGCAGCAGCAAGAGCGGAGCCCCGCTGGCCCACGCCTGCGGACTACACGCCGTTGGGTATTCCACCGGAAATTCGGTCAGATCGCGGCGGTAGCCCGCAAATGCTTCCGGCAGCCGTCCCTTGAAGTAGCTTGCCGCCTCGAACATATTCATCGCCACCCGTGCTGCCTCTTCGCGATAGCCATAACGCCTCAGACCCATCGCGATCAACGCATTGTCGTGTGGCCACACCGTACCTACGTGATAGCCAATCGGATTGTAGCCCCCCTCGCCTTCCGCCATCGTCCGCACGCCCCAACCAGAATACAGTCGAGGACCGAGCAGGTGCGTCACAATCGCCTTCACTTTGTCTTGCTCGACGATGCCGCTCCACAGCAGGTGACCGATGTTCGAGGTCAGCGCGTCAACCTTGCGCCCATCTCCATCAATCGCCAGCGCGAAGCACTGGCGGTCCGCCAGCCAGAAGTCTTGATTGAACCGCCGCTTCAGTTCCGCCGCTTCCTTCTCTAAGCGCTCGGCCAGCGCGGGATCATTCCAGAATTCTCGTGCCAGGCGCGCGCAACGCCTCTTTGCATCGTAAACATACCCCTGAATCTCGCAGGTAGCACGCGGCAGGCGTGAAAGCGTGCCATCGGCAAACAGGATCGAATTCCAGGAGTCCTTCCAGCACTGGTTCTCCAATCCCGTCTGCTGGTTGCGGCGCGCATATTCGACATAGCCATCGCCATTGCGGTCTCCATACTCATCAATCCAGCGCAATGCCGCTCGAGCTTCCCACTCTAACTGCCGTACCAGCTCGACGTTACCGGTCCAGCGCTCGACCTCATCAAGCAAAATGAGAAATAGAGGCGTGGCATCGGCGGCCCCATAGTAGGGCGAGTGGGGCCGTTCCTCGAAGGCGGTCATCTCACCAAAGCGGGCCTCGTGCAAGATCTTCCCAGGTTCCTCGTCGCGGAAATCATCGATCCGGGTTCCCTGACGTTGGGCCAGAACACGCAGGGTAGCTACCGCCGCACTCGAGGCGAACGGGAGCGCCTGGTAACTGGTAATCAGACTGTCTCGACCGAAAAGCGTCATGAACCAGGGTAAGCCGGCCGCTGGAACCGCCTGTCCTCCCAGCGCTAGCGGATAAAAGCGCAACGACGCCAGGTCGATAATACTCCGGCGATAAGTGACCGGCAGAGCAGGCCAGTCACACGAAAGACGCGGGATAGCCTCACCGGCCTTCTGGAGATTCTTCTTCACGGTGGATCGCGAGCGTTGATCTCCGTGCCCATAGGTGGTCTCCTTGCGATACTCCCCGAAGCCTGTTAAGGCAACGACGACATTCAGGCAGGTTGTCCACTCACCATGAGGATCGATATGCACCGTGAAGCTCAAACCGTGTTCGTCAATATCGGCTTTCGCGCTGGCCGCGATCAAGGTCTCACGCACAAAGTGGTCACGACGATAGCCGAGTATCAGGCGATCAGGCTCGATGCGATGGTAAAATGCTCCTTTCTTCTTCAGGGCATCTTTGACCTCGAACAGATCTGCAAAGTCGGATCCTGCCTCCATACGCACCTTGAGATCGACCGGGGTATCTTTGTGATTGAGGATCGTCAAATCCTCATGAAAGCCGTTACCGACTGCCCGCTTGCGAATGATGGACAGATCAGCGTCTACATAAATGGTACCGGTTCCTGGAACGAGGAAGTATTGTACGTAGAAGTAATCGAGATCATCCGTCGAGAGGACATTGAGGCGCAGACCGTCTACCGTCAGGAGCCAGCGTGAAAGAAAACGGGTATCCCAGGCAAATAGCCCCAATGTCTCCGTTGGCGAGGCATCGATGTCTCCACGCAAGTCACTGACCACAAAATTATTTCCTTCGAGAACACTGATCGTTTTCTCGCTCATGAGTCATGCCCCTCTTTCTTTCCCTGTGTACTGCCGGCCAGGCTTTCATCGGGAAAAAGGCGCTGGAACAGCAGCGCCAGCCCAAGATCACCTCTCACCTGCAGCTTCCCTTGCAAAAGTAACGTGGTGGGATTCTGCTGTCCCACCACCATACGGTCAAAGTCTTCGCGACTGCACACAAGCACACAGTCTGCCCCTGCTCCCTCTCTGCTCACTGACAGCGATCCGTTCTTCGTGACGACGTACCAGCTTCCCTCACCGGCAATATCAAAGCGGAAGCTGCCAGAGACATGATGAAGCAAGGGTTCGTTGCCACGTTGAGCCAGGTGCTCGAAGAAAGTAGTCGTCGTATTCGCCATAGTTCACCTCACGGGAGGCACTCCCCAGTCGTAGCGCTTCAGCGTTGCGACCTGACAAGGATGGGCCCCATTCCTGTTATTCCATTGTTGCGTTTCTATCAGAGGCTCGTTTCATAGCCCCTATCCCTTGAGTGTACTCGCCTGGGAGCGATGAGACATGCTTAAAACACACTGTTTTACGAGCTACGTTAGGGGTCACGTATGTGAAAGAGCGGATGCCTGTATAACGGACTCATACCATCCTGTTGCGGAATAGCCTGGCGAACGAAACTCGTAAGAGAACTCCTACAAGTTTCGTTCGGCTTGCTAATCCCCCCTACACGAACAGCCAGCAACGTAGCACTCCTGCTACGCTCCAGGCCTGCATAGAAGATCCGGCTGGCGTGAAAGGAGGTTACGGCTCCGTGATGACCTTTTCCTCTAGTCAAATAGGAAGATCAGGCGCGTACTCTCATTCCTTTGATTAGGACAAGACTGATTGCGTGTGTGAATGCACTATAACGTATACAGGGCAGAAATGCATGCTGTAAACACACTGTTTTTTTGCCCCAATCACGCTCGCCTCCGCTCCCACTATTCCTGCCCTTGATCCAAGCAATGATGACAAAGCGCGATACTGTCTATAAAAGACAGGTCTGCCAGGCATGGGTACTTCACTGTGTAACCAGAATGCCAAGCGATCTGGCAAGCATAATAGCACTCCGGCGATTGTTCACACTGAGTTTGCGATAAATACTATTGGTATGCACTTTGACCGTTCCTGGTGTGACGACCAGTTCACGGGCAATCTCTTTGTTCGTCAAATTCCTGTTGAGCAAGCCCAGGATTTGTCGCTCGCGGTTGGTCAAGAGTTCTGGACCCTCTTGCTGTAGCCGCACTTCCTCGGAAACAGGCCGCGAGGATTCGGATTTGAACGCCATCCGGATCTGCTGCAGATAAGCCGCGAGGGGGGCATCTATCATCTGTTGCGCTTTGCGTGGTTTGCGCAGTTCTGGTAGCATCCTGGCTAATGATGGTAGGTCGGCAAAGGTACGAATAAACCTGCCGGAATGTGCCAGAGTAAGCGCCCGTTTCAGCGCCTTTAACGCTTCGGTCTCATGGCCTTGTATCCGATAAGCCCATGCTTGCATAGCCAGTACTTTGATAGTCATACGTCTATTGTGGCTTGATTCTGCATGCTGCAAGCGCTGGCTAAGGAGCGCTTGAGCCTGTACTGCACCCGGCTCGTCACCTCTGGCGAGTAACAAATGAGCCTCGGTGCAATCAAAGAACAGTATCGAGCCTGGCACTGATTGATCTCTTGCCATTACAGACCATATCTCAGCCGACTCCACATCCTCCTGGAGCAAGGCTAATTGTGCCTGGAAAGCATAGACAGTTACTAATTCGCGCATGTTCTGCTGTTCTAAAACCCATTCCAATAAGGTACGAGCAATCTCCTTCGCCTGGCTACTCAATCCTTGTGCCTGATAGGTGAGGGCTAAACCGCATAGAGCATCACGTACAGCAAAAAAATGGGCATGGTGCCGATTAGCGATCACTGTGTTGAAGTGATTCACCGCCATATCCAACTGGTTCCATTCATAATGCACCACTCCTAACAACAGGTGGGCCCAGGTCTGGCTCAACGCCAGGTCGGCTTGCCGGGCAACCTGAAGCAGATGTCTTGCTGTCTGTTCGGCCTGTTGCAGTTTTCCCGCATTCAAGTAAATGATGGCCTGAGTGAAGAGTAGACGAGCAGTGACGCTATGACGCGCCGATTGGTCTCTCAGGGCTTTATTGAGTTCAAAGAGCGCCACATCTTGCTGCCCGCTGGCTTGCCTTGAAAGTGCCAGGATTGAAAGGGCATGACTTGCTATATATTCATATTCGGGCGGAATCCATTCCAGCGCTGAGTGGGCACTCTCCAGACTTGCTTCTATCTGCCCCGTAAAGAACTGGAACTGGCTCCAGACGAGCGCAAGGAATGCACGCAGAAACCAGTATTTAGCATTATCTGGATCACCTGCATCCCTGAACTGGAAGTCTAAGCGTTGCTCGGCAGTCATCAATAGACCTGGTAGCTCCATCAAGCGGCCATGAACGTGCTTGAGCCAGGCACGCGCCAGCAGCAATGCCGCACTCCCCTCTCGCTGCTCCTCCTCCAATCGCTCCAGCCAGCCCTCCATCTCCTCGACTCGCTCCTCTTCCAGAAGCCGCCTCACCTGCCCCTCCACCAGTTGTACCGCTCGCTCTCCCTCTCCCGCCGCCTGCGCCTGCTCCACCGCCTCGACTATCTCCCCCCGGCTCGCATACCACTCACTGGCTCGCCGATGCCAGCACGCGACCTCGGCCGCACTCCACTCCTCGCGCACCCGCTGCTCCAGCACCTGCCGCAGCAGCACACGATACCGGTACCAGCCCGGTTCTCCCTCCTGCCTCGGCTCTACCAACTGCGCCTGCTCCATCCATCCCAGCAATCCTGCCACCGACTCCCGGCTCTCCTCGCCCTCCAGGAGCCGCGCACACAACGACTCATTGAATTGCTTAAGCAGCGCCGTGCCCAGCAGCACCTGCTGCACCCGCTGCGGTTGTTGCAGCAGCACCTCTTCCAGCAGGTAGCGCCGGCTGGCACTATCGGGCACGCTGCTCCAGTGCTGCAGATACGCCGCCGCGTCTGCCGCCTGGCGCAGTCCCAACGCCGCCAGGCGTACCAGCGCGACCCAGCCCTCCGTGCGCTGCCACACCACCCGCGCGCTCGCCCGCGCCCGCTCGCCCCCCACCAGCGCGGCCAGCACCGCCTCCGTCTCCTGTTCCGTCACGCACAACTCGGCTCCCCGCACCTCCTGCAGCCAGCCCCTGGCTCGCCAGCGCACCAGCGGCAGCGGCGGGTCCCAGCGGCAGGCCAGGGCCAGGTGCAGTCGGGGCGGCAGGTGCTCCAGCAGCGCCGCCAGCAAGCGCTGCACCCCGTCACGCTGCATGAACTGATAATCATCCAGCACCAGCAACGCCTCGCCCGGCAAAGCAGCCAGGTCTGCCAGCAACGCGGCGGCCAGCGGCTCGATGTCAAGGCCCTGCTGGCTGGCCAGCAGCCGGGCCGTCGCCGGGCAGGCCGTGGGAAAGCAGGTGCGCAGGGCGGCCAGCACCAGGCGCACAAAGACCGCCAGGTCTTGATCCCCCGGCTCCAGCGCCAGCCAGGCCACCGGCCGTCCACAACGAGCGGCCCAGTGCGCCAGCAGGGTCGACTTGCCAAAGCCGGCCGGGGCGCACAGCAAGGTGAGTCGGCCAGGCAGCCCGCTTTGCAAGCGGGCGATGAGCCGCTGGCGCACCAGCAGGTCCTCGCTGAGCACGGGTCGCTGGAGTTTGGCCTGCACCAATCCCTCCGCCCGATCAAGCGGAAATCCTATCCCATATGCCGGGCGCAAGGAGGCGGAAAAGCACTCCGCGGACACGTCGATCAGATCGGTTGTAGTATAGCCACTAATGAGCCGTTCCACCGCGGCTTGCAGTCGTGAGAGCGTGAGTGAACGGCTGGGGCCCAGGGGAATATGGTAGAACCGGCCCTTCCAAAAACGAGTAGCGCTCCAATCCTGATCATTGTAAATGGAACTGCTCTTACGCGCGGTAAAGCTTCCTACATGATCGGTGAAGAGAAAAGCGGTATTCTGGTCCAGCCAATCATACCAGGCAGGGGTACCAACGACAATCGGATCTGCTTTGATTGACAATTGGTATAATCGGCCCCCTCCCACTTGCGCAATAATCTGGTGCATAGCGGTATCCTATGTAGTCACAGATAAATATCTCTACTTTATATCTTCCCACACGATTATGAGCATATACAATAACTTGTTACATTTGCAAGAGTGCCTTTTTCTAAACAGGCATATTAGCACCAGATTTAAAGAATCCGCCTGGTAAGCTTCATTAAAGCAAGCAGGTATGGAAAGCTGCGCAGTATGAAGAGCGGCTACGAGCGGCCTGAAAAAAGGGAGAAGCAAGCTTCTCTCTAACATCACAATTTGATCACGATCAAATTAGTCACTATACCAGTTGGCACTCTAGCGCGTAGCGAGCCACGGCACTACGCGAATTGACCCCCAACTTGCCATTTTCGTCCCCCTAATTACTCGCGTCATCATTTTGCTATATGGGATTGGAGAGCGAGCGCAAGGGCCTGCCCCACCACATGTAGGGTAGGAGCGCACCCTTGTGGTCGCCCTCCAATCGAGCCTCCCATCCACTACAACACCCGCCCCTGCCGGTTACGGCTGGAATTTGAATGATTGGAGTACTGGCTGGAAGTAGGTCGTGTTCGCTGCGTTGAACATCGATTGCGGCGCACTATACGCAATTGTATACCCCTGGCTCGCTGGGGAGTTTGCCGGATGAATAGTGGCCATTACAACTGAGTGCATCATAGTATTGGTAGCATTCAATCGTTGAGTTCCAGAAACCGATTCCTGATTCCAGGTAGTGCCTCCTACCGTCGTAGTAGGCGGTGCCGGTACTATTTGTACATTCTTCAACGGAACCTTTTGTGCGTTTACCGCGGCATTCAGAAGCGAAGCCGCGCTGGTCTTCCCATGGACATCCGGCACTACCGTGAACGTTATCTTGATAGTACCGGCACCATTCGTCAAGATAACCAGGTGCGGGTCAGATTTACTCACATGTAAACCTGGGGGATAACTTATCTTGAAGCCATTGCCCTCAAGTGCCACTAAAGCACCTCGTGTGTAAGCCGGGGTTGGCGTCGTTATGTGTGTCGAAGCCGATTGAGATGTCGAGCTACGTGACGGGCTGCTACATGCAGCCACTAACGTTGCAACAAGCAGCAAACCGCATGTCGCCAGTGTCGTTTTGCTCAGAGCACGCTTTAATCGGTTGTGCATACTATTGTCCCTCCTTCATTAGAGTAAAGAATGGTTTTTCACCCGTACAATCAGATTATCAATATACCGAAACGGAAATGAATATGTATGCTTAGAACGCGCTATTTTTTACCTGGAATGGGCGCAAGGCCAACGGAAAAATAGTGCATTTTAAAGATGCATTCTCATTCACACATCAGTAAACTGAGAACAGCGAAGACGATGTCATTCCCAATCAGATAGACCCGAATCCATGTGATCGCTCCGAGCCTGCAGGAACAGCGCCTGGGGTCTGTCCGCCTCGTGAGTTAGAAGCTGGAGATCATCTATGGAAGAACTCAATCAATTGGTAGAGGAAGGAGTCGCTCCTCATGAGAGTACTCCCTTTCGTAGCACCACCAGACCCGGGTATGGGTCTCTGAGTGCGAAACAGATTGGCGACTATACCCTGCTGCGCCGTCTTGGACAGGGGGGCCACGCCAGCGTCTACCTGAGCATGAATACGTATTTGAGGACTCGGGTAGCGCTTAAGCTGTTGGACGACTTTCTTGCCAGCGAGGAGGATGTCAAGCGTTTTCATTTAGAAGTCTACCTCCTATGGCACTTACAGCATCGACACATTGTGCGCATGCTCGATTTTAATATTGCGCAGGATATGCCTTTTCTGGTCATGGAGTATGCCCCCATGGGAGACCTCGGGCAGCATTTCCCCAAAGGGAGCGCATTCCCCGTACACACCATTGTGCCTGTTGTCTTACAGATTGCAAGCGCATTGCAGTACATTCATAATGTGCAGTTGATTCACTGTGATGTCAAACCGAGTAATATTTTATTAGGAACGAAGCAAGACGCCTGGCTCACTGATTTCGGCATTGCTCATGTAATGCGGGCAGGAAAGAGGGCCTCCCCCAGCGTGGCTAATAAATTAGTAGGAACACCTCTCTACCTATCTCCCGAACGTATCGAGGGAAGTCCGCTGCCGGCAAGTGATCAGTATTCTCTGGCAGTCATGGTCTATTGCTGGCTCTGCGGCTCTGAACCATTTTCGGGGACGGGCTTGCAGATCTGCCTGCAACACCTGTCAACCCCTCCACCTTGCCTGCGTGACTTCGTCCCCTCCATCTCACTTGCCGTCGAGCGTGTGGTGCTCAAAGCGCTTGCCAAAGATCCAAAGCAGCGTTTTTCCCACGTGGGAGAGTTTGCGGACGCTTTGAAAGAGGCAAGTCTGGCCGAAAGAGGTTCAAGCGCTCCCAGATATATGATGTCATCACCTCAGGTGCCCGGCTTCACGTTTAATCGGGCCGGGTATGGGAAACCGCAAAGAACACCCGTCGCGAACACAGGATAAAACGAGCCAGTCTCCTCTGCCAGGCAGTACTCATCACCCGGCAGAGGAGAGAGCCTCCGGTTCTCACGGAATTGCGAGAACTCTCTTAGTCGCTTAAATGATCGAAAGCGACCTGTAAGTGTTCCGGGCCACGCAAGGCAGCATTTCTCCGGTAAGGTGGCGGGTCGGTGACCAGTCGCGGGCCATCCAGACGCCGTGCGAGCGCCTTTAAAGCCGTCACCGCTTCACGCCGTGCAAGGGGTGCGCCAATACAATAGTGGTCGGCACCACCAAAGCCAAGATGCTCGTTATCGTCCCGCTCAGGCCAAAAACGATCGGCATCGACGAAGCGCGCCGGGTCGCGATTTCCCGAAGCCAGTAACAGCACAACCGTCGCCCCTCGTGGAATGGTCACACCGGCGACCGGTATATCGGCAAGCGTTGTTCGCGTGCGAAACTGCACCGGCGGATCGTAGCGCAAGACCTCTTCTACCGTCGGGATCGCCAGAGTCGGGTTACGACGCAGGCTATCGAACACCTCTGGATGCCGTAGCAGCGCCAGCATACCGTTCGTGATCAAATTGACGGTCGTCTCATGGCCGGCGATTAACAGCAATTGCATCGTCGCCAGTAGATCCGATTCAGGCAAGCGACCATCCGGGTCATCTCCAATCACCAGGCTAGAGAACAAATCATTTTGGGGGTGCGCACGGCGTGTCGCGCTCAGTTGTTTCATATATTCACGCATCTGTGTGCGGCTTTGTATTGCCTGCTGCACCTCCGCATCGCTTAAACTTTCTTGCGGATCAAGCGTGCGCACCAGCGCCGAAGACCAGCCACGAAAGCGTGGTTCGTCCTCGCGCGGCACACCGAGCAACCTGCAAATCACCGTCACCGGCAGCGGATACGCAAAATTCTGCACCAGGTCGAACTGATTCTGCTGCTTTCTGGCATCGAGCAGATCATTGACCACCTGTTCGATTTCCTCTTGCATGCTCGCAATCCGTTGCGGTGTAAACTGATGCATCACCAGCCTGCGCAGCCACGTATGCTCAGGAGGATCGGTTAAAATCAATGGAGGCGTGGCTGCCTCCGTCGCAGTATCCAGGGTTCTAGCCGGGTGCGCGCTCTTACGCGCATCAGAGCTGATGCGCGGATCGCAGAGCAGCATGCGAATCTCCTGGTAGGTACTGACGACATAAGTCCCACCCTCCTGCACCGAAACCGGCCTCTCGCGCAGGCGGGCGTAGAGCGAGTAGGGATTGGCCCGACTGGTCGGGTCGAGTACTCGCTCAAAGAGTTTCTCTATGGGAATAACAGCTGTCTGGGTCATGAACGCACTCCTCCCATTTGTACTTCTTGCAGAGGGAATTGCTGCTCCATACCGGCCCCGTTCGCATGCAGTGTTACGAGGGGTGGCGCGCCAGGCGGGACACGTGGATCCAGCAGCCTGAGCGCTTCTCCCTCAACCCGCTGTTCCGGCGTGTTCGGGCCAGCACCCGTAATCATGGCGCCCGCATCAGGGGTGGCGTGCCCCGGCTCCGGAAAGCCTGCTGGCAAGAGTTGCAACTCCGTCGGCCCGTCTGATGCATGCAGATCTGGAGGGAACGATGCACGGGCCTCAATCAGCGCTTGATAGGTTGGCAAGAACCTGGGTGCGTTAGCGGCCAGCACAGCCACCAGGCGGCCCTTTCGCCCGTAAGCAGCGACCAGGCGGCGCTCCTGCGATGATGCCTGGGTCAGAACAATCGTATCGGCAAAGCTGGGCAAACCAATCGCCTTAATATTGGTGCCAAACTGGTTGGACCAGAAGGAGGGCAGATGCTTATGCGCGCGGCGCCTCGCAGGTGTGGCGAGCATGTTATGAGCCGCCGTCTCTGCCTGGGTGACCGCGTTGCTCCAGTGTTCGACCACCAGGAGCTCGCCGTCATAGAGTGGATGAGGCCAGCGCGCCACATCCCCTGCCACAAAAATGTCATCTGTAACTACTCCATCTGCATCGAAGGCACGGCAAGCGGCATCGCACGCCACGCCACGCCCATCAGCGGCCAGTCCTGCACCCCGTAACCACTCAACATTGCGTAGGGAACCAAGGGCCACGACGGCTACTTCCACATCCAGTTCGTCTCCATCAGAGAGCTGGGCCCGGCGTAGCTTCTTCTGGGCATCTCCCTCCAGAGCCAGAACCGTCGTATTGCAGCGCAAATCCACCCCATGCCGGCGCTGTAAAGCCGCGGCATAGGCACCGGCGGCCTGACCAAGAGCTCCCTGGAGTGGGGTCGCGCCGCGCTCCGTGACCGTGACTTCCAGGCCGAGTTCGCGGCAGGCAGAAGCCACCTCAGAGCCGGTGAAGCCGGCGCCAATGACCAGCACACGTTTGGGTTTCGCTGCTAATCGCGCATGAAGCCGGGCTGCATCATCACGCGTGCGTACCGTGAACACTCCATCGAGTGCTGCTTGTTCCTTATCCGGCCAGGGACGGGCTCGCACGCCGGTAGCGATCAACAGGCGATCGAAAGAGACCTTGCGCCCATCAGCCAGTTGCACCTGCCGGTTGGACAGATCGAGCGCTGTAGCTCTGGCGCCCAGCAGCCATTCAGCCTCGATATACTGCCGCCGGGGCAGGGTAGTATGCTCATCCGAGATCCATCCGGCGAGGACGGATTTGGACAAGGGGGGACGGTCATAGGGTTCATAGGGTTCATCACCAATGAGGGTCAGATGGCCCGTAAAGCCTTCCGCTCGCAGAGTCTCCGCGGCGCGCAAACCGGCCAGGGAGGCGCCAACGATCACGATGTGGCCATTGGTGGAGCGGTTCGAGAAAGGGGCGGGGCTGCTCATCATGGCCTTGCTCCGGGATGCTGTGGTTGGGAAACGGTCTCAGGCTGCTCATCACGGTAATCCAGGGTGATGGCATGGACCGGGCAGGCGGCGGCAGCCCATTTGACCTGCTCACGCATATGGTCATCGGGCGCGCAGTCATATTCGAGGGCTTCTTCGCCATGGAAACGGAAGACGTTGGGGGCGAGAAAGACGCACTGTCCATAGCTCTGACAGCGCGTCAAGTCGACGATCATTCTCAAGTGAACGCTCCTTTCGCTTGTGTGGAATAGCGCAACGTTGTGTGTGAATGTATACCGGGAGGCGGTATTGCTTGCTCATGTATAAGGGAGGGGCCTCACTTCCCTATACGCAATACCTGTCCTCTGACACAAGTCTAGTCGTGCAAGAACAAAAATACATGCTTGAAACACGCTGTCTTTGTATCCTATGGTGAGCGACTATGCTGCCAGGCATGGCGTGTGATGGAGTGTGTTTACATCGCTTGACAGGAGACATTCACCGCAAAAAGATAGTGTGTTCTGGGGATGTAGTAGCGGCTTTGGATAAGTACACTGAGTGGGTCAGTGCATGCACAATTGGACCTGCTCCCCTCACCTGACCTGAGCGCGAGTGCGCGCCGCGACCCGGCAGCATGGCCTGTCGTTCTGTCTGACCGCGGCACAGGTGCCGCCAAGCAGCGGCGGTGGCAGCACACAGTAGGCTATGGCCGGGCAGACAGGGAGAGCAGGGCCGATTGCCGCATGTACCAGACATGATGTCAGTTCGTCACTTACGAGGGAAGAACCATGCTCACACCACTACAGCAACCGACGAGTCCCACCGCGCTAGCCTACCCAACGAGCAGCGATAGCCAGCTGGTGCAACAGGCCCTGGCCGGCGATCAAGCCGCCTTCGAAGCGCTGGTGCATCGCTACGAGGCCCCACTCTTACGCCTGATCGCTTTCTATGTC
>Ga0209581_1000453_pt1 | contig 88344 bp, 69 predicted proteins | sample Coa_R2_FD_187160 | JGI IMG/M metagenome (GOLD analysis project Ga0209581, IMG submission 187160) | Surface soil microbial communities from Centralia Pennsylvania, which are recovering from an underground coalmine fire - Coalmine... | ecosystem: Environmental > Terrestrial > Soil > Unclassified ...
CAAGGCCAAAGTCACCATGAGAAGATCGTACGGCTTCCGTACCTTCCGCATCCTAGAACTCGCGCTCTACCACTCACTTGGCAAACTGCCCGAGCCGCAGCTTACCCATGAATTCTTCTGACGAGTCATCCTTTCGATGGTGTCTGCTTGGAGGGGATCGAGTTAGTAGCTCCATACCCAGCCTGGTAGCAGATTTGGTGGATTATACATGTAACTCCACTTTCTAACCGCATCGATATTGCTCCGTGAGAGTACCGGTACTAAGTAGCCCAATAACAAAGCCACAGGCGGCTCCAGGGGATCAGCCTGCTTGCAGCCGCAGCCCGGCGTGCGCAACAAAATCCCGGTCCGCCCTCTTTTCCCGAAAGATTTCTCTTGACGTGACCAAATGGTCACGTTATTATAGAGTCACGTAAGGAGGGAACGAGCACTCATGACACTGGACGATCTGACGCTGGATATCACGGAAAGCATCGACGTAAAGGCTGACATCGGAGACGTCTTCCGCAGCGTTCTCCACCGGTTGGGCAAAGGCTTCGCCAACGAACGCGGCGAGTCGTTGCAGATGACGCTGGAGGAGTGGCCGGGCGGCCGCTGGTTCCGCGACCGCGGCAACGGCATCGGGCACCTCTGGGGGCAAGTGCAGGTGATCAAGCCGCCGGTGCTGCTGGAGTTGAACGGGCCCATGTTCATGTCCTACCCGGCCCTGAACCATTTGGAAGTGAAACTCGAACAGCGCCCCGGCGAAACCCGTGTGAACCTTCGCCACCGCGCCATCGGCTTCATCGACCCCGCGCACCGCCAGGGCGTTACTGCCGGCTGGCGGCACATCCTGGAGGCCATCGCCCAGGAGTCTCTGCCGCGCGCCGGGGCGCAGCGTACCTGAATGCCCGGCGACGACCTCGACGCGGTATGGAAGGCCCTCGCCGACGGCACCCGCCGGTCGATCCTCGATCTCCTGCGTCACGGCCCCCGGACCACCACGGAGATCGTGGAGGCCTTTCCGCACCTGACCCGCTTCGGCGTCATGAAGCATATTGACGTGCTGCGGGAAGCCGGCCTGATTCACACCCGGGAGGAGGGTCGGCAGCGCATCAACGCTTTGAATGTAGTGCCGATCCGGCAAATTTACGAGCGCTGGGTCGGGCGCTTCGAAGAGCTCTGGGCCAGCCACCTGCTGCGCATCAAGGAGGAGGCCGAAGCCCAAGCCGCCAGAAAGCGCCCGCGCCCGGGCTAACCAATCACCACGCGCGGACCACGGAGGAGATGTGTGCCCGTGCACAACCAAGGAAAGGACAATTCCATGACTGCAACGCAACCCCGCAACAAAGTGGTGTCCAGGGACGAATGGCTGGAGGCGCGCAGGACGCTCCTGGCCGCCGAAAAGGAATTCACGTGCCGGCGTGACGAGTTGAGCCGGCAGCGCCGCGACCTGCCCTGGGAACGAGTGGAGAAGAACTACGTCTTCCAGGGTCTGAAAGGCCCCGAGACGCTCGCCGATCTGTTCGCCGGCCGCAGCCAGTTGATCATCTACCATTTCATGCTCGCACCAGACTGGGAAGAAGGCTGCAAGTGCTGCTCGTTCCTGGCCGATCATTTCGATGCAACCCTGGTCCACCTGGCACATCGAGACGCAAGCTTTGCGGTCGTCTCCCGCGCTCCTATGCCGCGCATCCAGGCGTTTCAGGCGCGTATGGGCTGGCGCTTCCACTGGGTGTCGGCATTCGGCAGCGATTTCAACCGCGACTATGGGGTGCACTTCACAAAAGAGGAGCTCACCGGCGAAGTCGGCTACAACTACGGGAAGAGGCGCTTCGGCTCGGAGGAAGCGCCCGGCCTGAGCGTGTTCTATAAGGACGGCGGCGGCATCTTTCACACCTACTCCACCTACGCGCGCGGCCTCGACGCAGTGATCGGAACCTACCAGTTTCTCGACCTGGTTCCCAAGGGCCGCGACGAAGATGGCCTGGCGTTCACCATGGCGTGGGTTCGGCATCACGACAAGTACGGAGACGGTTACGTGCTTGACCCGGCCGCCGGATATCAGAAACCTCGTGAAGTGGGTGCGTGCTGCCAGGCGCAGGAGTCCGCGTCATGAGGAGGCAGTGCTGTGCAGGCGAGCGGCCACCGCGCCGCCTCGCCTGCCGGCTCTTCGGGACTGCGGCCTCCTTGCTGCCCGGTGCCGTTCTGCTGTTGCTGCCGAAATGCCCCTTGTGCCTGGCTGCTTGGCTCACGGTCATCACCGGCGTCGGCCTGTCGGCCGCGGCGGCGGCACACGTGCGCGGCATGATCGTGATGTTCTGGGCCTCAGCCGTGGCCCTCGCCGCGGCACAGAGAATTCGCCGTCGCGAGCCCAGGCGTCCGTCGAGCCCAGGCGTCCGTAAGGTAGCCCCGCCGCCATCCGCGTGTGATGATCACACCTCGTTGGAGAAAATATCTCGCCTGTTTTCAATCCCGCGCCGCCCCAACCGCCCCCCGCCCTCTTCCCCCGTGCCGTACGCTGAAATCAGGAAAGGCTGGTTCGTTCACCCGGGCCGGCCCGATGAGTTCCATGCTGCGCAGCATGTCATCGTCAGTGGGGCGGCCTTGGGCCGCTCCCATCGGTGATCCTGGCGCCCGGCGCCCCTAGAAAGGCTTGCCGCGGGACTGGCCCTGTGTGCCAGATGCCGCGGACGGGACCAACAGAAACCGGTTTTCGGCCAGAGTTTCGGGAATTGGTTCGGGTAAGTCTGGGGTTTCCCCCCGGAGACTGCCGCCAATAAGCCCCGTTACGTTTCACCCCGCCCCGGTCCCCGCCTCAAAGGCGGAGGGCCGGGGCGGTGACGATCACCTCCCCATCCGCAAGTCATCCATGCTTGAGCCGTAGTGTGTCGGTACCCATCATCCACTCCACCACCGTGCCATCCAGCCACAAACGCGGGCGCCCGCGGGAGATAAATCCCAGGTGGCCGCCGTGGTCCGTGGCCAGCAACCCCAGCCGCGGGTTGCGACTAATGGCCGGGTGATCGTAGACCGAAAACGGGATGAAGGTATCGTCCCGGGCATGGATCAACAGGGCCGGCACGCGGATCCGTTCCAGATACTGATTAGACGATTGCGTCGCGTAATAGTGCTCCGCGTCACGGAAGCCGAAGGCCGGAGCGGTGATGCGGTTATCCAGGTCGATCAGCGAGCGGATTCCCGCGAAGTCTGCCGCGCGGTAGCGTCCCGTGGCCAGCAGGCGCGCGCGCATCTGGCGCAGAAAGCGGCGCTCGTAGATCCAGTTGTCGGGCTGGTGAATCCGGTGGGCGCAGGCCGAAAGATCCAGCGGCGTGGAGACGGCGCACACTCCGGCGATCTGCCCGGCGGCTTCCTGCCCCAGTTCGCCCGCGAACTTCAGCACCACGTTGGCGCCCAGCGAGAAACCCACCAGCCAGAGGGGCGCCGGCCCCTGGCCGGCCAGATCCTCCACGATCACGCGCACGTCCGCGGTCAGCCCGGAATGATAGAGCGTCCGGGAGAGATGCTCCGTGCCGCCGCAAGTGCGCAGGTTCAGCCGGTGCGTCACGAAGCCGGCCTCCAGGGCAGCGTGACTCATGCCGCGCATGTAGCCGGTCTCGCTCGACCCCTCCAGCCCGTGCACCAGCAGCACCTGGCCGCGCGGTTCCCCCGGCGGGCGCTGGGTCCTGACCAGCACCTCCACGCCCGGCTCCGTGAGATACAGACGCTCCGTCAGCGGAAACCGTACCCGGTCGCATGGCCGTCTCCAGTAATGTCCGGCTATGGTTTGCAAATGCGGGTTCAAGAAGAGCGGCTCAAACGGACGCAAAACGTCATTGTAAACTGGGAGTCTGACCGGGAGTAGAACTGCCATGCGCACTGGACGCCTGATCGCATTCGCCCTGGGGCTGGTCTTCTGCAGCCTGGCGGCCACCATACCGCGCCCTGCCCCGGAATTTGTCATCACCCTGCCGAACGGAAAGCAGACTCTGCTCAGCCAGTACCGCGGGAAGATCGTGGCCCTGGCGTTCATCTCCACGACCTGCCCGCACTGCCAGCGGCTCACGCAGGCGCTCACCGGCATCCAGAAGGATTACGCCCCGCGCGGCGTGCAGGTGCTCGAGACGGCCATCAACCAGGGCGCCGCGCAACTGGTGCCCGCCTTCATCCAGCAATACCGGACCAATTTCCCCACCGGCTACTCGGACTGGAACATGGTGATGGAGTTCCTCCAGATTTCCATCATGAGCCCGGGCTACCTGCCCAAGATGGTGTTCGTGGACCGCAAGGGCGTCATTCAGGCACAGTACGCGGGAGAAAATCCGTTCTTCGCCGATCAGGACCAGGACAAAAACGTCCGCGCTGAACTGGACAAAATGCTGCAAGCCGCGGCCATCGGGGCGCGCAAGAGCGCGCCCCGGAAAGCCGCGTCGAAGTAAGCGGGCCGCCTCAGTCGATGGAATCGTACGCCACCAGCGTCAGAAATTCGGAAAAATCGTCGCTGGTCATCATCTGCTCGTAGAGCTTGCCGGCGAGTTCGTAGTTCCCCTTGGCAAAGCGCTCCGCTCCCAGCCGGCTGCGGAAGTTCTCCAGTTGCTCGGCGATGGTCTGCCGCACCAGGTCCTTGGTGACCGGGCGGCCGTCGTTCAGACGGGCGCCGTGCCGCACCCATTGCCAGACCTGCGCCCGGGAAATTTCGGCGGTGGCCGCGTCTTCCATCAGGTTGTAAATCGGCACGCACCCGTTGCCGCCCAGCCACGATTCCAGGTACTGAATGCCCACGTCCACGTTCAGGCGCAGGCCTTCCTCGGTCTTGTCGCCCTCCGGCACGGCAAGCAGGTCCTGCGGCGTGATTGGCACCGCGGGCCGCTTCACATCAATCTGGTTGGGGGCCGGCATGTACTGGTCAAACACTTCCTTGGCCACCGGAACCAGGCCGGGGTGGGCGACCCAGGTGCCGTCGTGCCCCGCCTTCACCTCGCGCAGCTTATCCTGCCGGACCTTCTCCAGCGCCTTTTCGTTCGCCTCCGGATCGCTCTTGATGGGGATCTGCGCCGCCATGCCGCCCATGGCGTGGATGCCCCTCCGGTGACAGGTCTGAATGAGCAACTGCACGTAGGAGTTCAGGAAATGCCGCTCCATGGTGACCTGCGCGCGGTTGGGCAGCACAAAATCCGGGCGGTTGCGGAACTTCTTGATGAAGCTGAAAATGTAGTCCCAGCGTCCGCAATTCAGGCCCGCCGAGTGCTCCCGCAGTTCATACAGAATCTCGTCCATCTCGAAAGCGGCCAGGATGGTTTCGATCAACACCGTGGCCCGGATGCTGCCGCGCGGCACGCCGGCGTAGTCCTGCGAGAAAAGGAACACGTCGTTCCAGAGGCGCGCTTCCAGGTGGCTTTCCATCTTGGGCAGGTAGAAATACGGGCCGCTGCCGCGCGCCAGCAGGTTCTTCGCGTTGTGGAAGAAATAGAGGCCGAAATCGAACAGCGAGCCCGAAATGGGCTTGCCGTCCACCCGCATGTGCTTTTCCACCAGGTGCCAGCCGCGGGGCCGCACCAGCAGGGTGGCCACTGTATCGTTCAAGCGGTACTGTTTGCCCTCGGGACTATCAAAGCTGATGGTGCGGTCGACGGCATCCCGCACGTTGATCTGGCCTTCCACGTTGTTCTGCCACGTGGGGGAGTTAGCGTCCTCGAAATCCGCCATGAACACGCTGGCTCCGGAGTTCAGGGCGTTGATGATCATCTTGCGCTCCACGGGCCCGGTGATTTCCACCCGCCGGTCCTGCAAATCCCGGGGAATGGGAGCCACCCGCCACTCCGCCTCGCGAATGCCGCGGGTCTCGGCGAGAAAATCGGGCAGCTTGCCGGCGTCCAACTCCGCCTGCCGCACTCGCCGGCGCGCCAGCAACTCCTGCCTTCGCGCTTCGAACTGGCGCGCCAGGCCGGCCAGGAAACGCAGTGCTTCCGGCGTCAGCACCTGGGCGTAAGCATCCGTGACGGGACCGCGGATTTCGATCCCTTCGCTTTCAAGATCCACTGCGACTGTAGCCATATCGATCTAAGCGTACTCCAATTTGTCGGCGCTCTTCCCTGCCCCGCTCAAATGGCTTCGAGCTCTTCCTCGAGCATCTGCTTCTGGGAGAGATCCGCGTAGTATCCGCCGGCGGCCACCAGTTCGGCGTGCGAGCCGCTCTCCACGATGCGGCCCTTCTCCAGCACCACGATCAGGTCGGCTTGGCGCACGGTGGAAACGCGATGCGAGATCAGGATCACGGTGCGCCCCCGCATCACCCCCGCAAGGCTGTTCAGGATGCGCTCCTCGGTCAGCGTATCCACGCTCGAAAGCGCGTCGTCCAAGATCAGGATGCGCGGGTCCCGCAGAAGGGCCCGCGCGATCGCGGTGCGCTGCTTCTGCCCGCCGGAAAGAGTCAGGCCGCGCTCCCCCACCATCGTGCGGTAGCCTTCCGGAAAGCCCTCGATGTCCCCGGCCAGACCCGCCAGTTCCGCGGCGCGGCGGATCTCCTGCTCGGAGGCTTGCTTGACGCCGAAGGCGATATTTTCGGCGATGGTGGCGCTGAACAGGAAGGTCTCCTGCGGCACGAAACCTATGTTCCGGCGCAACTCCGCCGGGTCGAGGTCGCGCAGGTCCACGCCGTCCACCAGCACGGCTCCGCCGGTCGGATCCATCAGGCGGGGCACCAGGTGCGCGAGCGTGCTTTTGCCCGAACCGGTATGCCCCACCACGGCGACCGTCGCGCCCGCGGCGATGCGCAGGCTGACCCCGGAGAGCGCCCGCGTGGAGGGGAACTCTACCGAGACGTTGCGAAACTCGATCTCGCCCCGCAGCCCGGGCAGCATCCGCGGCGCCGCCGGAGCCGCGATGGTGGGCCGTTCCGCGAAAATCTGGTTGATGCGCCCCAGCGACGCCGTGCCGCGCTGCATCAGGTTTACCACCCAGCCCAGGGCGATCATCGGCCAGACCAGCATGCCCATGTAGGTGTTGAACATCACAAAGCTGCCCAGCGAGATCCTGCCGGAAAGCACCTGGTATCCGCCCACCCATAGCACCACCAGGAACGTGATGCCGATCAGCATCTCCAGCAGCGGCTGGAACACGCCGGAGATGCGCACCAGGCGCAGGTTCTGGCCGATGTACTCGCGGTTCAACAGCTCGAAGCGGCGCAACTCCGCCTGCTCCTGCACGAAGGCGCGGATCATCCGCACACCCGCGATGTTTTCCTGCACCCGGCTGCTGATGTCGGAGAACATGGCCTGGATGCGCTCGAAGCGCTCGTGGATCGCGCGGCCGAAGAAGATCACCGCCAGGCTCACCGCCGGCGCCGGCAGCAGCGCATAGACCGCCAGGTGCCAGTCTACCGAGACCATCACCGCCACTGCCAGCACGAAGGTCAGGCTGGTCTCGGTCCAGTACATGATGCCGGGGCCCAGCATCATGCGCACGGCGTTGAGATCGTTGGTGGCGCGGGCCATGATGTCGCCGGTACGCATGCGCGCGTAGTAGTCCGGCGAGAGCCCCACCAGGTGCCCGAACAGATCGTTGCGCAGGTCGTATTCGATGTCGCGGGAAATGCTGATGATGATGACCCGCATCCAGTACTGGAAGACGCCTTTGACCGCCGAGACGCAGGCCAGCAGGGCGGCAAAGGCCAGGAATGCGCGCGCGCCCGAGTGGTGGGTCAGGGCATCGATGGCCGCCCGGATGATCAGCGGCAGCAGCACTCCGGCCACATCCTTCAGAACCAGGGCGCCGAGGCCCAGCGAGAGCCCCCGCCGGTAGCGCCAGAGATAAGGTCCCAGGGTGCGCCAGGATTCCCGCATATTCCTATAATCCGATGGACTCGGCGGCCGTCTTCGACCACTCAAGAAACACGGTCTTGCGCGCTTGCCGGGAACGCCACCACGTCTCCGGCTGGAAATATTCGTCCGGCGCCGCCACCACGCGCATCTCCAGGTCCGAACCCGCCCGGCGGAACAGGCGCGCCGCCCTGGCGGTGTGAAAGTTGCTGGTAACCAGTAGGAATCGCCGGACTCCTCGTCGCCGCAGTTCCGGCACAATCAGGCGCGCTTCGTCCGAGGTGGAGGTCGCCGCGTTCGGAAACCGGATGTACCATTGCACGGGGTAGCCGAACCGGACCGCAAACGCCACCGCCAGGTCGCACTCGAAATGCCCGTAGAACCCCATGGGTCCGCTCACCAGCACCCGCGGCACGTAGCCGGCGCGGACCAGTTCCGAGGCCGTCAGGATCCGATGCCCGTAGTAGTCGCCGCCCAGCACCACCGCCACGTCCGCGCGCACGGGTTCCTCGGAGCGTACCAACCCTCTGCCCAGCGCGGTCAGCCACCAGACGTGCGTAGCCGCCAACAGCACGAGCATACCACCGGCCACCAGGGCTATCCGGGAAACGGAGCGGCCGCGGGGCACCTAGCTATTTCTCGTCCTTGGAATTCTTCTGGTCGAGGTTTCCGACCGTCTTCAGGCGCTGATACAGCCGCTCGACTTCGGCCTCGTCTTCCGGCCGGAGGATGCGGTAGCGCGGAGGTGGCGGAGTGGGAAGTTGCTTGCGCTCTCCGCCGGGCGCCAGCACCTCGCCCCAATACTGCCGGTACGGAATCCCGTCGATGAGCGCGTCGCGGGAGAGGCGCCGGAGATGACGCAGCAGGCTATTGCAGGAATCCAGATCGCCCGGATAGACCAGCAGCAGGCGGGAATCATCGAAAAGGGTCATCTTCACCATCAGCGGCGAAATCCAACCCGTCCGGTCCAGGCGCCGGATGTCCATCCACGGGATGATGCGTTTGCCAACCGCGAGGTAGCCTTCGTGAATCTCGATTCCCGGGCGGAAGGCCATCACCAACAACAGCACGGAACTCAGGAGGAATAGCACCGCGGGGACAAAAGCCGGAGTCCAGTCCAGTCCCAGCCAACCGGAGAAGACACCTAACACGATCGCCACGATTCCGAACAAAAGGTAGTGTCGCGCGGGCAGATAGCGAGTCATGGCAACCCCGTCAACTCTTAGACTACTCTCCTGGCCCTCGGTCGTCAATGCATCCGTAGCATGCGGAAGCCGCGCCAGCCGTAGTGAAATCCGCTCCAGATGGTCATGGCGGCGGTGGGCCAGATCAGGGCGGCGGCGAGGGCCTCCACCACCCCGGATTGGGTCACATTACGAGCCATCCAGGCAACCGCCGTCAGAACCTGAAAGATGGTACTGACCTTGCCCCAGAGGCTGGGTGGAAAGGCACGCAGACGCGTGAACAGGAGGGCCAATCCCGCCGCGGCCAGGATCAGCAGATCGCGCCCGAAGATCAGGCCCACCAGCCACCAGGGGATGTCGCCGGTAACAGCCAGTGTCAGGTACAGCCCGCTGAGCAGAGCTTTGTCCGCGATGGGATCCAGGTAGGCTCCCGCCGTGCTGGTCCAGCCGAAACGGCGCGCCAGCGCCCCATCCAACGCGTCGGTAACGGCGGCGGCGGCGAACAGCGCCAAAGCCCGGAGGTGTTCGCCTTCCAGGATCGCTCCCAGGATGAACGGGACCAGAACCATCCGGAACAATGTGACCGCATTCGGCGGGGTGAGCCACTTGCGCATGCAACTCGGATTTTAGCCGAGCGCCGGGGGTGGAAAGCACTTCCCGGAACGGCTTGCCAGCCTGCGAGCGCATGCGGTATAGTTGATCCGATTGAGCATCACACGCTCAGAGGAGGCTTACAAATGAAACGGTTAGCATTAGTGGTCGTGTCGGCCCTCTCCCTGTTCGTCTTCAGCGCCTTCGCCGAAGAGTTCACGGGGTACATCACCGACTCGAACTGCGCTGCCAAGCAGGGTGCCAAGGCGGCCAGCGACGGGCACGCGGGTTGCGCGGCGGGCTGCATCAAGAAAGGCGCGGCGGCCGTGTTACTGACTTCGGAAGGCAAGATCTACAAAATCGCGGACCAGGCCAAGGTAACGGATCATGCCGGCCACAAAGTCACCATCGAGGGCAAACTGGACGGCGATACGATCCACGTCGACAGCGTGAAGATGTAATTTTTCCGGAGCGGGAGAGGCGGCTATTGGAGCTTGCCCCTCCCCTCCACGGTCCACACCTCTTCCACTTCCTCCCCGCGGACCCCGTACACCCGTTCGTGCAGGTTCACCGCCACGCAGACGTGGTTGGGAATTATGTGTATGCGGTCTCCCACTCTAAAATTGTGTTCCGCCCGCGTGACATCCACGTAGCCGTGTTCTTCGTTCATTTTGTGGAAGACGGCGCCGGGCGCTTCCACCAGGTAGCCGAAGCTGTTTTCCGATGAGTTCACGGAACGGTCGGAGGAGAAGGTCTTCGACCCCCCGTCGATAATGATCTGCCCGGGGCGCGCGGTGGAAACCACCGTGAGGAGGATGGACGCCGCGCAGCCATCCAGCGTGCAGCCGCCGCTGCGCACGGTGTTGAGGTCGTTATATACATAGGTGCCGGGGCGGATCTCGTTAAGACCCGGCAATTCGTGCGAATGATACAGGGACGGTGTGGAGCCGCCGCTCACCACGTTGACCGGCAACCCGGCGCGGCGCAGGTCCGCGAGCATGCAGGGAATCAGTTCACCCAGCCGCGCCAGTTGCTGCCTCCCCTGCTCTCCATGATCCTTGATGTGCCCGGGGTAAAAGGTGATGCCCTCGAACCGCAGATTCGGCAGCCGTTGGAGGCCCTGCGCCAGTTGGACCAGTTCGTCGCCCGGCGACACGCCCACGCGTCCCAGCCCCACATCCACCTCCGCCAGGACGCCGATCTCGACCTGCGCCGCCCGTGCCGCGTCGGATAGCTGCCGGCCCGCAAACAGGCTGTCTAGCGCCACCGTGACCCGGGTCTTGCGGGCCACTTTCATCAGGCGTTCCAGCTTCGAGGCGCCGATGACCGGATAGGCCACCAGCAGGTCCGGAGGCTGCGCTCCCAGCATCACCTCAGCCTCGCCGACCTTGGCGACCGTCAACCCGACCGCGCCCACATCCAGTTGCCGCCTTCCGACCGCCGGGGTCTTGTGCGTCTTGGTATGTGGGCGTAGCCGCAAGCCGTGCGCCTGGGTGTAGTCCGCCACCCGGCGTAGATTGTGTTCCAGAATGTCCAGATCGATGAGGAGAGCGGGGGTTTCGAGGTCGGCGACGTGCATCTCTCCAATTTAACCACACCCCGCCGGGCGCTCCGCACTAGCGGAAGCGCAGGTCGACCTTGCCTTCCGGGCTGTTATAGATCAGTTCCAGGTCCTTCAGCTTCTGCTTTTCCATGGGAAAGTAAAGCAGCCCGGCAACCGGTTCTTTGGTTTTCTTTTCGGGCAGGATGCGCTCGTCCAGGACCTTCATCAGAGGGTTGGGCTTCTGCTTCTCGCTCTTGACGGATGCCTGGGCATCCGGTTCACCACCGCCCCCGCCGCCGACTCCCACCCCCCCCATCGGGTACGGAGGCCCCATGCCCGGATAGCCGCCGGGGTAGCCCCCCGGGTACCCGCCCGGGTATCCGCCGGGATATCCCATGCCGGGACCGCTTTCCGCCATCATCCCGCCGCCGCCCGAGCCGTTGAGGGTCACGACCAATGCTCCCGGACCGGCGATCTGGCTCGCGGCGTAAGGCGTGGCCTTCTCCCCGTCCTTGTCGGTGCGCAGCGTGAAATCATCGCGGCTGATGGCCAGTTCCTTGCCAAAGCGCGGCGTCATCTTAACCGCCACCACGACGAAGTGCCCGCCCAGATCGTTTCCCAGCACGGACGCCACCAATTCCTTATCGGGGTACGCCGTGGCTTCAATCTGGACCGCATCGTTTTCGCTCTGCCCGGTACCAGGCCTCTTGGCGCCCGCCAGCAGGGGAGAAACCAGGATCAGCGATAGCCCCACCAACCTTGCTCGCATCGCATGACCTCCGCTCGCATTATAGCCCGTTTAGCCGGTTGCTATAATTCATCTTCAGCCCGAGAAGAGGAGTTTTCCCGAAATGGATGAGAAAGAACGCACGCGTGCGCTGGAACTGACCCTGAACCACATCGAGAAGCAGTTCGGCAAAGGATCGATTCTGCGGCTGGGATCCAAGGACGCCATCGTGCCGGTGTCGGTGATCTCGACGGGGTCGATTTCGCTGGACGCCGCGTTGGGCGTGGGTGGTTTCCCGCGCGGCAGAATCAACGAGATTTACGGGCCGGAGTCGTCCGGCAAGACCACCATTGCCCTGCAAGTGGTTGCGGAGGCCCAGAAGAAGGGCGGCATGGCCGCCTTCATCGACGTCGAGCATGCCTTGGACCCTTTGTACGCCCGGAAACTCGGCGTGGACGTGGACAATCTGCTGGTCTCGCAGCCGGACTACGGCGAACAGGCCCTGGAGATCACCAGCGCCTTGATCAGCTCCGGCTCGATCGACGTCCTGGTAGTGGATTCGGTGGCCGCCCTGGTGCCCAAGGCCGAACTCGAAGGCGAGATGGGCGACAGCCACATGGGCGTGCAGGCGCGCCTGATGTCCCAGGCGCTGCGCAAACTCACCGGCACGGTGGCGAAGTCCAAAACCTGCCTGATCTTCATCAACCAGATCCGCGAAAAGATCGGAGTCATGTTCGGTAATCCCGAAACCACCACCGGCGGGCGGGCGCTGAAATTCTACGCCTCCGTGCGCGTAGATGTGCGGCGCATTGCGGCCATCAAGGACGGCGAGAACGTGGTCGGCAACCGTACCAAGGTCAAGGTGGTCAAGAACAAGGTGGCGTCGCCGTTCCGGGAAGCTGAATTCGATATCATCTACGGCGAAGGCGTCTCCAAGGAAGGCGACCTGCTGGACCTGGGAGTGGCGCAGAACCTGATCGAAAAGAGCGGCTCCTGGTTCAGCTACAAAGGCGACCGCATCGGGCAGGGCCGCGAGAACGCGCGGCAGTTTCTCAAGGACAACGCGGACATTCGCCAGGCCCTGGATACCGAGCTTCGCAAAGCGCTCGGCCTGATCAAACCCGAGCCCGCCGCGGAGCCCTCCGCGCGGCCCGAAACCCCCGCCGCGCGGCCCGCGCCGCCCGCCGCGGCCCGCCGTTAGCCGGCACGGGATACGTGAAACCCCCGTTCTACGGGGGTTTCATGCAGGCAGCATCAAAAAAATGCCCGAAAATCGGGCTTTTTGGATGCATTTCCCTTTACATCGCCGAGAGGCTTCCCTTATCATTGATTACGATTGAGGCAGGCGCTCGCAGGCGAGCGGCATGCCTGACCTTGTTCGATGGTGATGTACAGCGGCCTCCCGGCGTGTGGAGGACCACTGCAAAGATTGAGTAACCTGACGGGAGAATCAAGGAGATTTATGGCCAACCAAAGAATGACTCAGACCCAGCTGGTACGGACGATCGCGGAAAAGTGTGAGGTCAACAACAAGACCGCTCGCGGCTTCCTGGATACCCTTTCCACGCTGGCAATCAGTGAAGTGAAGAAGAACGGCATGTTCGTCCTGCCCGGAGTCGGGCGCGTGGTGCGCGTCGAACGGAAAGCTCGCATGGGGCGCAACCCGGCGACCGGCGAGGCCATCAAGATTCCGGCCAAGAAAGTGGTCAAGTTCCGGGTGGCGAAAGCCTTCAAGGACTCGATCATTCCCCCCAAGAAGAAATAACTGGGGACAGGGCCCAGAAACACGAAACCCCGCGCTCTCAGGCGCGGGGTTTTTTGTCTCGTCTCACGATGGGAGAGACTTCTGAAGCCGAGATGAAATCCGCCCAACGTGCGGGCGGCTCCACGAAGCTTACGCCTGCTTCTTCTCTTCGACCTTGTCTTCGTCGCCCTTCAAGGCAGTCTTGAAGTTGCGGATGCCTTCACCCAAACCTTTCGCCACCTCTGGAATCTTCTTGCCGCCAAACAGCAGCACGGCAACTCCAAGAATCACGAGAAGTTCAGGCAAGCCAATGGATCTCATGCGGCCTCCTTTACGCTGAACGCGCTTTCATTGTAAATATCGCAACAGGTTCGCGTCAACTACAGGCCGCACAGAGCTTACGCCGGCGCCGCCGCGACCTGGGTGGCCCGCACCTCGAAGGTGTAGCCGAAACCCCGGATGGAGTGGATCAGTTGGGGGTTGGCGGGGTCGGATTCCACCTTTTGCCGCAGCCGCAGCACATACACATCCACGGCCCGGTCGGTGATGGCCCGATCCTGCCCCCACACGGCATTCAGCAATTGCTCGCGGCTGAACACCATTCCCGGCCGGCTCATGAGGAACTCGAGCAGGCGGAATTCCGTGGCGGTGAGGGCCAGCGGGGCGCCGTGCAGGCGCACCTGGCAACTGCCGCGATCCAGCACCAGGCCCCCAGCCTCCAGCACCCGCGTGGGCGCAGTCTGGCTGCGGAACTGCAGCTTGATGCGGGCGATCAGCTCCCGCACGAAGAAGGGCTTGACTACGTAGTCGTTGGCGCCCAGTTCCAGGCCGACGATGCGGTCTGTCTCCGCGGCGCGGGCCGTCAGAAAGATGATCGGTGTGGCGGAAAGCTCCGGATCCTTCCGCACAGCCTTGCAAATCTCCAGGCCGTCGTAATCCGGCAGCATGATGTCCAGGAGGATCAGGTCCGGGCGAACCTGGCGGCACAATTCCAGCGCGTCTCTGCCGCTCTGGGAGCCGCTCAGGGCAAAGCCCTCCTTCTCCAGGTTGTACCTCAGCAAGGCGAACAAGTCCGCGTCGTCTTCGATCAGGAGGATTCTCTTCATCGCTGCTATCCCGACTGTAACCGCTGAGTGGTTACAGGGGAGTTAAGAAGCGGTGAACTCGGGATTAAGTTCTTCGCGGGCGTATAAACCCATGTTTTCCGTGGGCAAAGTGAAAAAGAAGGCGGACCCGCGGCCGACCTCGCTCTCCACCCAGACCCGGCCCCGGTGCGCCAGCACCAGATGTTTCACGATGGAGAGCCCCAGCCCGGTCCCGCCCAGCGCCCGCGAGCGGGCCTTATCCACCCGGTAGAAACGCTCGAACAGCCGCGGCAGGTCTTCGCTGGGGATGCCGATTCCGGTGTCCCTGACAAAGAGCTGCACCCAGGGCTGGCCCGGGATGGCGCCCACCGTAATGCGGCCGCCTTCCGGGGTGTACTTGATGGCGTTATCGAGCAGGTTACTGAGGATTTGCGAGACCGCCTCGGCGTCGCAGAACGCTTCCAGGCCGGCCGCCGCAGTCTCATGCACCAGCTCGATGCGCTTCTTCTCCGCGATGGGCCGCACCGTATCCAGAGCCGAGAGGAGCAGTTCGTTGGCCTGGTAGTGGTCGAAGCGGAATTCCTGGCGGCGCATCTCCACGCGGGAGAGGGTCAGGAGGTCCTCGGTCAGGCGCGCCAGCCGCTCGGCGTTCTGCCGGATGATACCCAGGAACCGCAAGTTGTTCTCGCCGTCTTCGAGCGCGCCGTCCATCAAGGTTTCGGCGTATCCCTGGATGGAAGCCAGGGGCGTGCGCAGTTCGTGCGAAACGTTGATGACGAAGTCCTTGCGGATGCGCTCCAGCTTTTCCAGTTCGGCGTGCTCGGCGTGGAGCTGCGCCACGGTTTTCTGGAGGTTTTCGCCGGTCTCATTCAGCTTGCGCGCCAGTTGCCCGAACTCGCTGTTATCCACGCGCTTGAGCCGCGCCCGGAAATTTCCGCGGGCGAGTTCGCCGGCGAACTCCATGATGGTGGCGAAGCGGCGGGACAGATACCGCGCCAGCAGGGCGGCCAGCAGGATGGCGGGCAGAAAGGCCAGCGCGGCACTGGCCAGGATCCGCCAGCGGATGATGGCCACCTGGCGGTTGATCTGGGACAGCGGCACCGCCAGGCGTAGGGCGCCCGCGGGTATGGGCACCGCGACATACAGGAAGTTCACGCCCAACGCGGCGCTGTGCCGGATGCTCCAGCCTTCCGCGCCACCAAAGGCTTTCACCAGCTCCGGACGGGTGCGGTGATTTTCCATGGTGTCCGGGTTGGCGTTGGAATCGGCCAGCACACGCCCGTCCGGCGCCACAATCGTCAGGCGCGCGCCCGCGGCTTGCGCCATCGACTGCACGTCCTGCCGCGTCAGCCGGGCCGGGTCCAGAGCGGCGAACGCCATCGTACGGCCCTTTTCCGCAAGCTCCCGGATCAGGTTCTGGAGATAGCTGTTTTCCGCGACCCGCGTGGCGAAAAAATCCACTGCCAGGAGGGCGATCAGGAGCAGCAGGAATACGACGGAGAGCAGCTTGGCGAAGATCCGGGCGGTCACTCGCCTTCCTCAAACCGGTAGCCGAAGCCCCGCACCGTGGTCAGGTAGCGCGGGTTGTCGGGCTCTTCCTCGATGTGCTCGCGAAGCCGCCGGATATGCACGTCCACGGTTCGCGGCGTGACGAAGCGCTGTTCGCCCCAGACCTCTCCCAGCAACTGATCGCGGCTGTACGCGCGGCCGGCATGGGTGAGAAAAAATTCCAGCAGCTTGAATTCGGTGGAGGTTAATTCGAGTTCCCGCTCACGCAGAAACACGCGGCGCGACGTGCGGTCCAGCCGAAACGGGCCGACTCCCACCTGGAGCGACTCTTCCTCCCGTTCCTCCCGGCGCAGGTGCGCCTTCACCCGGGCGATCAGCTCACGCGGGCTGAACGGCTTGGTCATATAATCGTCGCCGCCGATTTCGAGGCCCAGCACGCGGTCCACCTCATCGGAGCGCGCCGTCAGGAACACCACGGGCGTGCGCGCCAGCACGGCCGACTGCCGGATCTGCCGGCACAACTCGAATCCGTCGCTTTCCGGCAGCATGACGTCCAGCAGGATCAGATCCGGCTTCCAGCTTTCGAGTTCCCGCAGAGTCCCCTTGGCGCCGGGAAGGACGCATGCCTGGTAGCCGTTGCGGGTGAGGTTATAGTCCAGCAGAGAAGCCAGCTCGGCCTCATCCTCAACAATCGCCACTTTTCTTGCCATCTACTCCCTTTGTCTTATTGTACCCGCACGGCCAACTCAGACCCGCCCGCCGGAAAGGCGGTGGTTGAGCCGCGCCAGCAGCACCACCAGCAGCACCAGGGTGACCGCGCCGGCCGTGAAAGCCCACACGTGTTCGTGCAGAAAGGTCATCGAATCCCGGCCCAGCCTGACACCCAACCAGGCCTCTCCGAAGTAGCGCAGCACGCGGGCCGCCAGGATCACCGCCAGGAAGGAGCGCAGAGGCGTGCGCAGCACGCCGGCAGAAATCACGAACACCTTGAGCGGCAGCGGAATCACGGGCACCACGGCGGGGATGAACACCGTCGCCAGGCCGTAGCGTTGGAACCACACGCGGAAGCGCTTCGGATGGTCCGTTTTGGACGGCCGCTTCCCCCAAAGCTTTCCGCCCTTGCGGGAGGCGGCAAAGAGAGCCAGGTTGCCGGCCAGGGAGCCGGCCACCGCCATGGCGGCGCCCCAGTACGCCTGCTCCGGTGCCTTGACGGCAACCAACACCACCAGGGCGTCCATGCCCATGGCCACCGGGATGCCCGCCGAATCGATAAACGCCAGTAACAGAATCCCCCAGATGCCGTAAGCAACCAGGGCGGCAATTAGGTGTTGCAGCAAAAGCTATTGTAGCGTGTGGGCCGGCTGGATTTCGTAGCGGTCGCGTTTGGGGGCGGCCATATAATGTGGGGATGCTCTTACGCATCTTCTCCGGCCTGATCCTTTTCGCCGCCCTGGTTCCCGCACAACGGGATTGGGGTGACCCCTTCCCGCCGCACCGGATTGCGGATCATCTTTACTACGTCGGGTCGAAAGGCCTGGCCAGCTATCTGGTTACCACCAGCCAGGGCGATATCCTGATTAACGCCAGCTTCGAGCGAACAGTCCCGATCATTCGCGCCAACGTCGAAAAGCTGGGCTTCCGCTTCACCGGCATTAAGATCCTCCTTACCAGCCACGCGCATGCCGACCACGCGGCCGGAAGCGCGCTGGTCAAGGAACTCACCGGCGCGAAGGTTTACGTGATGCGGGGAGACGAACAGATCATCGAAAACGGCGGCCGGGGGCAGTATCTCTACAAGGAGACCTGGAGACCCTGCAAAGTCGATCGCGTGTTGAACGACGGCGACACCGTCACCCTGGGTGGCATCACGCTCAACGCACACCTCACGCCCGGCCACACGCGCGGCTGCACCACGTGGACCATGCGGGCCACCGATCACGGCAAAACGTACAATGTTGTCATCGTGGGGAGCCCGAACGCCAATCCAGGGTACCGGCTGGTGAACAACCCGGAGTATCCGGAGATCGCCGATGACTTCGCCCGTACCTTCCGCGTTCTCAAGTCCCTCTCCTGCGACATCTTTCTGGGCGCCCATGGAAGCTATTACGATATGGAGGCCAAGTACAGCCGCCTGAAGAGCGGTTCCAGCGCCAACCCGTTCGTGGATCCGGAAGGCTACCGCAGGTACGTGGCCGACCGCGAGAAGGCTTACCTGGAAACACTGCGGCAACAACAGAAGCCGTGAGACCGGCCCTGGCCCGGGGACGGAGCACGCGCGCGGTGTACACTGGCACCATGCCTCTGCGAACCTTTCTGCCCGTGTCTTTGTCCCTTTCCGCGCTGATGTCGGCCGGGGCTCTTCTGCTCACCACTGCCGTGCATGCCCAATCCGGGCGCGTCTTCGAGTTGCGCACCTACACCACGTACGACGGCAAGCTGGATGCGCTGAAGGCGCGCTTCCGCAACCACACCATGCGGATTTTCGAAAAGCACGGCATGACCAACGTGGGCTACTGGGTTCCGCAGGACGCGCCCCAATCCGGCAACACGTTGATCTACATCATCTCGCACGCCAGCCGCGAACAGGCCAAGAAGAACTGGGACGCGTTCCGGGCCGACCCGGAATGGCAGAAAGTACAGAAGGAATCGGAAGCCCACGGCAAGATCGTGAGCAAAGTGGAATCCGTGTTCATGGACGCCGCCGATTTTTCGCCGCTGAAGTAGGTTCTCGCTGACCCTGCTGCGGACTAGCGGGCGGCAGCGCCCGCGGGCCGCTGATAGCTGCCCGGAACCGTGCGAAACGAGATGGCCATGCGGTTCCAGCCATTGATGGCTACCACCGCCAGGGTCAGGTTGACCAATTCCTCTTCGCTGAAGCGCTGCCGCACGCGTTCAAACAACTCGTCGGGAACGTGGTTCTGCGAGATGAGCGTGAGGGCTTCGGTCCACTCCAGCGCGGCCCGCTCGCGCTCGGTATAGAAAGGTGTTTCGCGCCAGGCGGCGAGCGCATAGAGACGCTGCTCGGTTTCTCCTTCCGCGCGCGCATCCTTGGTGTGCATGTCGATGCAGTAGGCGCAGCCATTGATCTGGGAGGCGCGCAGCTTCACCAATTCCAGCAGCGGGCGCTCCAGACCGGACTGCCGCACGTGCCGCTCCAGACCGTACATGGCCGCGGCGGCGCCGGATGAGGTGTGTTTCGCAAGGTCAATTCTCGGTTGCATAGCTAAGAGATGACGGCGCTCTGATTTACGGTGCGCCGCAGGTCATCTGCCCGCCCGTGGCCTCGGTGCGGGGGCATACACGTTCGCAGTGGTTCGGGTTTGGCCGCCTGCTTGCACGATCCGGTGCGGCATGTTTTGCCCGGCTGAGTATACTAAAACGACGGGAGCAAATCGGCGAATGCATAGATGGCGGGGATGGCTCATTACGGTCAGTGGTGTGTTGTGCCTGGGAATCCCGGTTTTGGCACAGACGGAAATGTACGCCAATGCCCGTTCCCTGGTGGGAAGGGTGCAGGGAGACCTCCGGCAGGCCATGAACTTCACCCCGCAGACCGGCAAAGAAGCGGCCAAGGAAAAAGAACGCTATGACAATGCCCAGCGGCATCTTTCCGATGTGGACCGGAATCTCGCCAAAGGGAAGTTCGACAATGGCAAGCTGGATCAGGCCATCGACGACGTGAAGAACGTCGTCGATCACAATACGCTGTCGGGGCGAGACCGCGACCAGCTCACCACCGACCTGCGGGACCTGCGCGATATGCGCTCCCGCAAGGGCCGCTGAAGGCCTGCCGGTCCTGCTCCTCAGCGCGAGAAGTTGCGCACGAAGGTGTCAGGGGGCAGGCCCCTGGAGCGGGCCTGCCGCGCCACTTCCATCGCCTCCGGGCGCGTCATTCTCCCGCCCAGGGAGATGAAATAGGTCGTGGCATCCAGGGCGAAGACCTCCGGCCGGAGATCCGGCCACTTGCGTTGAATGCGGTGGATCTCCTTCTCGGCGTCGGTTCTCCGAGAGTACGTGTACGCGATGACCCTCCAGACCGCCGGCTCGGAGGAATGAATGGCCGCGGGAGGGGCGGGTGGTTGCTCCACGGCGGGTGCGGGAGGCGGCGTCCGGTCCGGCGCGGGCGCTGCCGCGCGCGCCACCGGCGCCACCGGCGGCGCCTGCTGCGCCGGGCGGCTCAGCCAGGCGGCTATGGCTGCTACACCGGCGAGCGCCGCGCCGTATTTCCACCAGGTGCTCGTCCGGCGCCGCGATGGCGGCGGCAGCGGGGCGGGCGCGTCCCCGGGCGGGTCCAATGCCGCCGCAATCTGGCGCAGCGTCCAACGCCCTTCCCCGGGCTGTCGCAGGCATCCACGAATGATTTCCTGAAAAGGCTGAGGGGCCGCGCGCAGGCCTTCCTCCCGCGGCTCCCGGCTTTGCATGAGAATCTCGTAGAGGCAGAGGCCCAACGACCGGACGTCTTCCGCCGCCGCACCCGGCACGGCGCCCGCTTGGCGTAGTGCGCCGCTCGAAATCTTCACCACGTCCGCCACGGCCACGATGTCCCGCGCCTCGATGCCGCGAAGGGCCAAACCGCGTGCGTGCAGAAACGTGAGAGCATCCAGCACGGCGCGCAACACCTCGCCCGTCTCCTGCGCGCTCAGGGGCCGTTCGTGCAGCACACTGCCAAGATCTTCATCCGGAAGTTCCGCGACGGCGTAGGCCAGGGGTGTGCCCGCGGCCTCTGTGCGGCCCACTTCGAACACGCGCACCACGTGCGGATGCGAGACCTGCGCCGCAGCTTTCCACTGCTCGAACCGCTCTTCACCGCCCGGCTCACCGGTCAGCGCGAGCGCGATGACAGCGGGCCGGCCGGCGAACCGCGTGCGGAACCGGGTAACCCCAGCGTCGCTCGCCAGGAGTTCCTCCAAGGTGTACTTCCCGGCGATTGGCGCTTCCGCCAATCGCGCCCACAAATCCGTCATCCCTGTGCCTCGTTCCCGGTGAGAGGTGCTGCTGCACGTTGGGGACCGCGCGCCGGCCGTTGATTCCCCAACCCTCTTCCGGCATGCGCGCAAAAATTACCAGCCGCGGCTGCGCAAAAGTTGCCCGCGCCGCGGCCAACTGGCTTGCTTTCATCACCTCTGATCTGGTCATCCAGATGCATGCAAGCGGACACATGACCAGTTTCCCAGGAGGACGATTTGTGGAATAAGCGCAGTTCCGAAGGGGGTCTTCTGGAAGAGACCCCGCGTGTGCAACCCGGACCATCGTTCCAGCCCGCGCCAGTGCCCCCCAGGCCCGAGCCCGCGCCTGCCCGGACCGAACCCGTCCGCGAGGTGGCCGTGATCGGCGCGTCCATGAAGATTACCGGCCAGATTTTCAGCGAGGAAGCCCTGCACGTGGATGGGGAGGTGGAGGGTACCCTGTCACTCGGCCACTCCCTCACGGTCGGCCAGAACGGTAAGATACGCGCCAATATCAAGGCGCGCAATGTCACGATCTTCGGTTCCGTGAAGGGCAATGTGGAAGTAGCTGAAAAAATCGCCATTCGTGAAAAGGGCAGCCTGATCGGAGATATCCGCACCGCCGGCATCATGATCGATGACGGCGCTTACTTCAAAGGCAGCATCGACATCATCCGTTCCGAGGGACCCAAGAACGGAGCCGCGCCTCAGGCCGCGGTCAAATCCCCGGCATAGCGGCAGCGTTTTACGGCGCAGCGGCGGACCGGTCGTAAAATGAAGGCGCATGTACGCCACGAGATCCTTGCTTCTGGTCCTCCCGATCGCGGTTTGTGCCGCCGCTCCGGGCGCCGCCTCCAAGCCCGAGCAGTGCCGTCAAATGCTCGACCAGGCCTTGCAGGAGAAAAATCCGGATACGCGTAAACAGGCCGTCATCGCGCTGAGCCTGGCGGCCTCCACCGAACCTTTCCTCTCGCTGCTGGAATCCATGCTGCAGGACAAAGATGTAGAGGTTCGGCTCGCCGTAATTTCCAGCCTGGTGGATCTGCGCAGCCGGCGCACGCGGGCCGCCCTCGAAAAAGCCCAGCATGACGACGTTCCCGAAGTGAGTTTTGCCGCCACGAAGGCGCTCTGGGGGCTGCATGATCCGGCCGGCAAGCAGGCTCTGCTATCGATCCTCGCGGGAGATACCAAGGCTTCCTCCAGCTTTCTCACGGCGCACATGCGCGAGGGCCTGCGCATGATGCACACCCCCAAGACTTTGTTTCTTTTCGCCTTTGCGCAAGGCATCGGCTTCGTCCCGCTGCCGGGTCTGGGAGAAGGGATCTCCTCCATGCAGGGCCTGCTTGCCGACCCGGGTGTCTCGGGGCGCGCGACGGCCGCCTTGCTCCTCGGCCGCCAGAGGGACCCGGAAACCACGACAGCTTTGCGGGACGCCCTCGGGGACAAAGACTGGTCCGTGCGTGCCGCTGCCATCCACTCCCTGGCGCTCCAAAACAACCCGGCGTTTCAAGCGGACTTCGCCTCACTCCTGGATGACAAGAAAGAAGCTGTGCGCCTCCGCGCCGCCTCCGGCTATCTGCGTCTCGAAGCGATCAAAAGCCGGTCCGCTCACAGATCCGGCAGACGCTCCGCCGCAGCCCGGAAGTAGCCGGCGCTTCCCTCCGTTCCTGGTAGTCTCGACAGTATGCACACTGCCAACCCGGATGCCGTTGCCATCGTGACTGGGGGCGCTTCGGGCATCGGGCGGGCGCTCTGCCAGGAACTGGCAACCCGCGGAGCCCATGCGGTGGTGGCCGACATCAACCTTGCGGGCGCGCGGGAAGTGGCTGCCGCCATCGCGGCCGGCGGCGCACGGGCCTCCGCCGCACCCTTGGATGTCGCGGATGCTTCCGGGGTGTCCCGCCTGATCGAGGAGACCATCGCGGCGCACGGCCGCCTGGATTACATGTTCAACAACGCCGGGGTGGGCGTTGGCGGCGAAGTGCGCGACCTGACGCTGGAGCACTGGCGCCGCGCCATCGAGACCAACCTCTGGGGCGTAATCCATGGCACTTATGCCGCGTACCCAGCCATGCTGCGCCAGGGCTTCGGACATATCGTGAACATCGCCTCCCTCGCCGGGCTGATCGGCGCGCCGGGTTTGGCGCCCTACGCGGTCACCAAAAGCGGAGTGGTGGCCCTGTCGCTGGCACTGCGGGCGGAGGCTCGCGATCTCGGGGTGCGTGTCAGCGTGGCCTGCCCGGGCTTCGTGGACACAGCCATCTTCGAGCACGCCATCGGCGTGCAGGTGGATCGCGACGAGTTTCTGGCTGGATTACCCTTCGGCCTGGTGTCTGCCGGAGAGGCGGCGCGGCGGATCCTGCGCGGGGTGGCGCACAACCGTTCGCTCATCGTCTTCCCGACTTACGCGCGGTGCCTCTGGTGGCTCACCCGCCTGCACCCCTCCGCCTTGACCCCCCTCCAGTTGCGCAGCATCCGCCGCCTGCGCGCCGCTCTTGCAGGTGAGCGTTGAGGGCTCCGACGGAAGCGAAATGACCGACGTACGCCCTCGGAGACGGAGATCCGACGAGCCTGGCGCGCTGAAAATCGCGGGGGCGGAACAGATCCGAGGCCGCAATCACCGCCATGCCCATGGGCCTATATTCGTAAGTCCCGCGAGCCCACGCCAGATTCCCGTCGATCCACAGTTCGAATCCCATCCCTTACGATGGTAAACCCGGGCGGTGGTTGTTCAGGTCCAGGCGGGCGTCAGGATGCCGGGCGGCGCGGGAATCCTGGCATGGTGTGCGTACGCCTGCTGGGCCACGCGGCTGAGTTCCTCCCGGCTGAAGGGTTTGGCCAGCACGTCGTATCCCCCCAGGTTCAGGACCTCGGCCCAAAGGCAGTCGTCGGCCTGGCGGGAAGCCACGATCAGCAGCGGCGGGCAGGACATTTCCGCCAGCGCAGTCAAAAGGTGTTTCCAATCGCCGTCCGGGAGCTCCTTCTCAGCGATCACCAGCCGCGCCGGACGATGCCGCAAAAGGGCCAACCCTTCGCGGGCAGTACTGACGCCCAACACCGGGATTTCTTGGTCCCGTAAAGCGTTCTGAATGAAGATGTGATCTTCCTGGACAGGACTGATCACCAGGAGCATTGGCCGCTTCCTCCGGTCTGGGCCCCGGAGCGCGAAGCAGGTTCGCGCGACCGGGCGGTTGTGGTTTCGCTTCGCCAACCTACTGGCTCCGCGAAAAATGTGGTCTCTTCCAGTTTACCCTAATTTCCGCAGTTTCAGAATCGCTTATCTGAATAGGCTTCGGGACGGCGGTAGAAGCCGCCACCCACCGAGCGCATGATCTTGCCCCAGAGAGCCTGACCCAGCTCCGGCAGGTCCGCATTGTGAACGGGCACCACCTGTATGTGGAGTCCCGCCATTTCGTCGGTGCTGTCCGGTCCCCAGCGGACCCGCTTGGGTGGGTGGTTCGGATTGCGCACATTGGCCGTCGAATTGTCGTAGGTAAACTCCATCTCGAACCGGGTCCCGGCCGGGAAGCGTATCGGGGCGGCATAGTGATATTGATCCTGCCAGTTGAAGTCCCAGTCCCGGATCCAGATGAGCCACACCTTGCGCCCATCCGGAAGGACGGCCCATCCCTTCATGTCCTTGCAGATATAATGCGCGTGCGGAATGATGCCGATGGCTTCCACATCCACCGGCGTGGTGAAGTGATCGCGCACCTTGTAGGATGCGTCCCCGGCCGGGATGTCGATGGCCCGGGAAACCAGGGCGATATCCACGACATGCTTCTGCGGTGGCTGGGCGGTGAAATAGAGCGCAAGTTCCGACTGGTCGAGGCCCGGTTTCCCGATCGGATGATAGTGAATCTGGAAGACCAGGTCTGTTCCGCGGCGCACGGGGATGGAGATGCCCGCCGGCATGTGGATGGGCGAGGAACCGGGCGTCCACCCGCCCAGGGCGCCCGAAGGCAGAAATCCGGGGGTACCGAAGCAGGGGTACTGTTCGCCCCGGCGGCGCGCCAGTCCCGAGCGATCCAGCAGAAACAGCGCATGATGAACCAGCGTGCGGTCGCCGGCACGAAATTCTGCGGCCTGCACGTATCGGTCCGCGTTCAAGCCCATGGGCACCACAAAGCACTCGTAGCGGTCCGGACCGTCTGCGCTGACCGCAAACGGCTTTGGCATCCGCAGGACCAGGTCTGGTTTTCCCATTCGCCAGCCCTGGGGAAATTCCGGCGGCGGCGGAAGGTCCCTCGGATTTCCCTCCGGAGCGCCGGCCTCGGCCCAACGGCGAATCCGCTGGATTTCCGCCTCTGTCAGCCGGCGTTCTCCTTGAAAATGGCCGTATCCCGCCGCCGGCAGCCAGGGGGGCATGTAGCGGCTGGCCGTGACCCGGGTAATCAGAGAGGCGCGCCTGGCGGCATCCTGATAGGTGAGCAGCGGAAAGGGAGCCACCTCGCCGGGACGATGGCACCCGGCACAATTCCGGAACAGGATGGGAGCGATGTCGCGGGTGAAAGTGACCTCCGCCGGGCGAGGGGTCAGTTCGAAGGGAATGGCACAGCCCAGCGCGCGAGTCTCCGGTTCGGTTACGGGCTTGCCGGCGAGGATCTGCTCCAGGGCCGCCCTGAGGTCCTGCCGATGAGCCGCCGGGCGTGTTTTCCCGAAGTCCACATAGCGGTCATCCACCCTCCCGCGGTACAGCAGGCGACCCTCCGGCGAAACGACGGCGACCTCGAGGGTCACCTTCACTCCCAACGCGCGCGCCAGCGTTTGTTTCGGGTCGAGCAGCGTGGGAAACGGATAGCCAAACTCGCGCACGTGGCGGCGCACCTCAGGCGCGCTCACCGCGGGGTCCGAATGGACGGCTAGAAACGCGACGCCCCGGGGGGCGTACTCGGCGTGCAGCCGCGCCAATTCCGGGGCGTAGGCCTTGGAGATGGGGCAGTCCGTGGCGATGAAGGCAAACACGGCCGCCTTCGAGCGCCGCACCTCGGCGGAGGTGTGGCGCACGCCGGCGGTATCCGGAAGGTTGAACGTCGCGGAAAGTAGGGGCCAGAGCGCTGCCGCCGCGAGAAACCACCAGACAGGCATCCTGCTCTCATCATCTCAGAATCGGGCCTTGGACCTCACACCAGGCTATACAGAAGCACCCCGAGGACGATCAACGTGATCACCACGTAGACGCGGTCCCCTTCCCTGGCGAATGCCCACACCGAAAAGGCCACCCGCGCCATCGGTGTGGCGATCAGAACCAGCAGTCCGGCCTGGATCAGGCTGCGGCCGCGCAGCGAATGCAGGCCGTGCAACACTCCGGATACAGACCGGTATTCGGCGGGCTCACCGTGGAAGACCTGGAAGGACACCCGGGCGCCCCCGTGACGCCACAGATACAAAACGCCACCCGTCACCACCAGGAACGCGGCCATCGAAACTCCGAGGCGCAACAGGTTACCGATGATATTCTCCACCCGGGTATCGTCCCACCGCTGTTTTGAGGGCGTCATCTTCAAATCTTCCCGGCAATTCCGCTATAGATCATTTCCAGGGCCAGAAGCCCCACGACAGCACCGAACACCAGGCGCAGGACGCGGGTGCGAGCACCCATCAAATGCCGCGCCCCCAATAGCGAACCGCCCAGCACCCCCAGCATCACGGGCATGGCCAGCCCGGGATCGATGTAGCCGCGGCTGAGATACACTCCGGCGCTGGCGGCGGCTGTCACTCCGATCATGAAGTTGCTGGTGGCGGTGGAGACTTTGAAGGGAATCCGCATCACCTGATCCATCGCAATCACCTTCAGCGCGCCCGAACCGATGCCCAGCAACCCGGAGAGGGTGCCGGCCATGAACATCAGACTGAAACCGGCTTTCACCCCCGTAACCCGGTAGTTCCGGAGTCCTCCGGAGGTGGGAAAAGTTCCCTTAAGCCGCAGGCGCTCCGCAAGCGGGTCGGAGGGCACATTTTCCAATCGTTCCCGGCGGGGCCGGCTGGATACAATCGCGGAGTACAGGAGCACCACTCCGAAGATCACGGCCAGCGCGGAACTGGGGATGCGGGTAGCCAGGAAGGCGCCGCAAAGGGCGCCTATGGTGGTGGCGACCTCCAGGAACATGCCGATCCGAATGTTGGAGAAGCCTTCTTTTACGTACGCCGCGGCGGCTCCCGACGAGGTGGCGATCACCGAAACCAGCGTGGCGCCGATGGCGTACCGGATATCCACGCCCAGCACGAGAGTGAGCACCGGCGTGATCACTACACCGCCCCCCAGGCCGGTCAGCGCGCCCAGGAAACCGGCGAGCGCAGAGACCGAGACTACTACCAAGGTGAATTCGAGGACGTTCAAAGGCGTTTCGCGTCGACTACCCTTCCAAGATAAAGCGATCCGGGAGTCGCAAGCAAACGCCGGGGGACATCAGGCGACGTTCATGACCTCTTCCAGGAGGGAGACCGCACCCTGATCCGCCAGTTCCTGGCACCTGATGCAGTAAGGAGCCCAGGGAACGGCGGCCAGACGCCGCGGACTGATTTCTTCTTCGCAGGCGGCACAGATCCCGTAGCTCCCCGTTTCCATCCTGCGGAGGGCCGACTGCACGGATCGCAGCAGCGCCGAGGTACGTTCCAGATTCACAATCCGGAGTTCCAGATCCACGGCTTTCTGCTGGACATCGATGGTGTCGGCGGCATGCTCGATCTCGATGCCCTCACGCTTTTTCAGCCCGCTAAGCAACTCAGCTTCTTTGGCCTCGAGGGCCTCCCGGAGGCGCTTCATCTCTCGCGTCTTTTCCCGTGGCGCCATTTTTTCCATCCCCCGAGAATATCGGCGGGCCGGGCCAGAGGAAATACTGGCAATCGGGTATTTTTCGAGTTCGCTCGCGGGTGCTAAGGTATTTTCCCGACGCTACGCTCGCGGGAGCGTCACTTGTAGTTCACGTTCTTGCCGTACAGGACGCGGTAGGTCAGGTATCCCGAGTCAATCCCGGTAGCGCTGAACTTCACCGGCGTGCTGATGCTGCCCACCAGCAGGTAGGCCACCGGAAGCACGGTATCCTGCGGGTTCACCGGCAGGTTCTGCAACACCTGCGCGGGGACAATGTACTTCCCGGCACTGGCCGGTGCGATGCACTCGAAGGCCACGCCCGGCGTGGTGGCGCTGGGCACCCGCTGGCCGGTCTTGTTGAGGTCGCCACCCGTGGAGCTGATTCCGACAATGGCCACCAGGCCGTTCGGGTCGCTGGGGTTCCAGTCGACCTCGAGATTTTGCGATCTGGTGATGTCGTTAATGGAACCGGCGTTGGTCCAGTTCAATTGGCCGGGAAGGGTGATTTGCGTGCTGAAGGCGCCTGCGCCGCTGCCTCCCGGACCGTTGACGGTAAAGGTTCCGGCGTTGAGGAACGGCTTGGGCTGATTGGGCGGCGGCTTGAGGAGATCGGCCAGCGCCACGCCCCCGAGCGTACCGGCATACGCGCCCGCCGGGCCTTTGGAAAGGGGCATGGTTGAGGAAGGCCCGACCACGTTGAGGGCGGAACCCGCATCCAGAATCTTGATCTGGCTCAGAATGGGATCAATCGGCGTTGGGTCAGGACCCCGGAACGTGGTGACCGCGCAATCGCCAACGGACGGCGACTGGGAAATACCCTGCGAAAACAGCAATTGAGGCAAGGTAAAGCTGCCGAACACGCCGCTTCCGGTATCGGAGGTCAGGGTCAAGCTGCTGCCGCCACCGGAAATCGTGATCACGTTGCGGGTCAAGGCGACGGCGCCGATCCCATAGCTTCCGTTGGCAGCGGCCGCAGTGAGATCCGCGCCGGAGAATCCGTTGGCGTCGGAGCAGGCCGTCGCGCCATTCGGATCGACCGCGATGCTCACGAAGTTGCTGACCACTCCGTTGATGCGCACGGCCACGTTCACGAAGCAGCCTTTCACACCCTGGGGAATCACGAAGTTGATCTGGTCCAGGCCGTTGCCCACGCGTCCGGCGAAGGGCACGGTGGCTTTTTGTCCGCCCACGAACACTTCCACCGGGACTGTGGACCGGAGGTCCACCGCGGTAACCGGCTGAGTCTCATCCTGATTGATGGGCCCAAGTCCGGTGCCCCAAAGAGTCAGGGTGTCGCCGTTCTTGGCCGGCCCGGCGAGGCGCAAGGAGAGATCCTGGACCAGGCTGTTGATGTTGTACTTGACGTCGGTGACCACACCCGGACCGCTCCCTCCGGAGTTCAACGCGAAGGCCCCGAAAGAACTCTGCACCACGGTAACCGGCGCGGGCTGGCTGGTCTGCCCGTTAAAGGTCACCGTGATCTGCCCGGTACCCACGGGTGCGTTCGAAGGCATAATGGCGTTTACCTGCGCCGCTGAAGTGTACGCCACGATGCAATTGACGGTGGCGCCCCCGACCGTCAACTGGACCGTGGTACCAGCGAGTCCCTGCGTGGTGGGTAATGGGTAGGAACTTACCTGTGTGGGCGTCGAGGGGCCCAGGTTCTGCCCGAGGATGGCAAAGTAGGAGCCCTGCGCGATGGAGGAATTCGGCAGACCTTGAGAACTGTAGCTGGCGGCGTTTAAAACCCCGCCGGAAGTGATCACGGGCTGCGCGGAGACCGTCGCGGCCAGGCACAAACACAGCAATAAAACTCGAAAAAGATTCTGATTCACGTGATTATTTCCGCTCCCTCTAGCGCGATCGAGACTCGTAGTGTACCACCACTTTTCCGCGCGACAGACTGCCCGGCCAACAAACCCGTACTATGCCATCCCCCTCGGCGAGAGGCCTGATGCGGGCCATTTTCCGCAACTTGCAGGAGTGATGCGAACGCCGTAAGAGCAGTACTAGAACCTGATGCGCGGGCACCCGTCTTGTGTCCTTCCGACCTACGGGCTACGCTAAACTCACTGCCCTGGAAAACCGACTGAATTTAAAACGATTATTGCCATTATCAAGGTCATGAAAGAACTCATGGGAACGGGGAGCCGACGGAGGCTGTGCGGATGGTTTTTAGGGTTGCTGCTGGCAGCCGCGGGCGGCTTGCAAGCGGGAACCCTAAGCATTTCGGTGGGCGGCACGTTCACCGCGATTGCCGGGCAGAACGACCCGGTGGGCCTCGCCGGGAACACCTTCACGCTGGACACCTCCATTTCATCCACGGCCACGCCGGGGCTTTGCTCGGGATTTTCGAATACTAACACCTGCGCCGTTTACTCGGGCGTTCCGGTGACCCTGAATGTTCAGGGGGTATTGACGAACGCCACGTGCACCGCCACCGCCACCATCAATCTGAATAATCTGGGCGGCAATACCGTCGGCCTCAGCAACTGTACGTTGACCCTGTTTGGGCTGGTACACGCCACCTTCACGGCCACGGCCGTACTGCCGTCGGGTTCGATTCCCTCGACCAGCCCCGTATCGTTCGGGCCGGCCGCCATCATAGCGGGCAATAACAGCATCGCGCAGTACAACAATTCGCTGCTCGGGAGCGGCGAAGTCGGATTGACCGGAACCGTCACGGGCGCCTGCACCGCGTGCTTGCCGAACCTGACGGCCTCGCCTACTTCCTTGACCTTCACGGGGCAACTCGGCTCCACAACACCCACCAGCGCGCAAACCATTACTCTTTCGAGCAGCGGCGCGCCGATTTCTTACAACGTCACCAACGTTCCGTCCTGGCTGACAGTGACGCCGACCAGCGGTACCACGCCAACCGGTTTGAGCGTGACTGCCAATCCCACCGGGCTGACACAGTCCACCAGCGGCTCGTTCACGATCACTTCCTCGGGAGCCGCGAATACTCCGCTCACGATCAACGTCACCTTCAACCTGCTGCCGGCCCTGACCCTCAATCCGGGAAGCGTGTCGTTCAACTACCAGACCGGGGGCCAGACGCCCAACCCGGTACCGGTGACGGTGGGCAGCACGGGCAGCACGCTGACCTACTCGGCCGTGCCGAGCGCGTCCTGGATCACGGTGAGTCCGACGAGCGGTTCGACAGGCGGTTCGGTGAATGTGGGTATCAACCCCTCGCAACTGCCCACGGGGGTCAGTAATCCGACCGGAACCGTGAACTTCACGGCGCCAAACTCGGTCAACAGCAGCACCCCCAAGGTGCTGAACGTCAGCGTGGCGGTTTCGACGCTGCCCAGCATCGTGGTCAGCACCAGTCCGATTCAGGTGAGCTACCAGATCGGCGGCGCCACGCCCACCCTGTCGCCGCTACAGGTGACCAGTTCCGGCACCAGCTTTACGTTCAGTTCGGCGGCCAGCGTGACTTCGCCGCCCGGCGGCACCTGGCTGACGGTAAACCAGAGCGGCTCGACGACGCCGGGCAGCATCACCCCAGTCATCACTCCGACGGGCTTAACCCCGGGGACTTACTCCGGCCAGTTGACAGTTACCGCATCCGGGGTCACAAACAGCCCGCAGAACATTCCGGTGACGCTGACGGTGACCGGGCCGCCGGCGCTGCAGGCTCCGGCTTCGCTGACGTTCACGTACGCCAGCCCGGGCACTCCGCCCGCCGCGCAGAATCTATCGGTCACCAGCAGCGCAGGGGCGGCAGTGCCCATTTCGTTCACCGCCGCTCCAGGATCGGGCAGCGCCTGGCTTTCGGTGAGTCCCTCGACGGTCCAGACCACGCCGACCACGCTCGGCGTCTCGGTGAATACCAGCGGTCTTTCGGCAGGCACTTATAACGGCTCCGTGGTGCTGACGGCTACAACGGCTTCGTCCACGACCACGCTGACGGTCCCGGTGACGCTCACGATCACGTCGCCGCTCACCGCCGATCACACCTCGCTGAGCTTCGCTTACACCGTATTAGGCAACCCGCCGTCCGCGCAGACTGTCAACCTGACCACGACGGGGTCGCCGGTTCCCTATACCGCCAGCACGACGCAGAGCTGGCTGGTGGTCTCGCCGGGTTCGGGGACGACGCCTACCGGGCTGAGCGTCTCGATCAATCCGACGGGCCTGGTGGCGAGCAGCACACCGTACACGGCAAACCTGGTGATCAACGCGGCGGCGGGCGTGCCTTCGCAGATCACGATCCCGGTATCTCTGACCGTGAGCGGCGCGCCGACCATCAGCGTTTCGCCGGGAACGCTTTCGTTCTCCTTCCAGTCTCTGGGCAGCCTGCCGCAGGCGCAGCCCATCTCGGTGACCTCTTCGAGCGGAAACATCCCGTTCACGGCCAGCGCCACCACGAGCGGCAACAGCGGCAACTGGCTTTCGGTGACGCCCAACGGCACCACGCCGGGGAGCGTCAGCGTCTCGATCACGCAGGCAAGCCTCAATCCGGGGGTCTACTCGGGGACGGTCACGGTCGCATCCTCCCAGGCTTCGAACAGCCCGCAGTCGGTGAGCGTGCAACTGACGGTGACCGCGGCGCCCAAGCTGAGTGCCAATCCCTCTTCGCTCAGCTTCAACGCCGTGGCATTGAGCGGCACGAATCCGGCTCCACAGACGGTGATGATCAACACCGACAGCACCGCCGTCTCGTACGCCGCGGCGGCCAGCGTGCCGTGGCTCTCCGTGACGCCCTCGGGCGGCACGGCGGGTTCCACGCAGCTTTCGGTGTCAGTAAACATTGCGGGCCTGTCCCAAGGAGCGTATAGCGGCGCCATCAACATCACGCCCACCGGAGCCGCGCCCATCAGCATCCCGGTCGCCCTGACGCTGTCGGCGCCGCCCAACCTTTCGCTAGGCGCCGCGGGGCTGACTTTCAACTACCTGGCTGGCGGCACTGTACCGGCGGCACAACCCGTGACGGTGAGCAGCAGCGGGACGGCGTTGACATTTTCTTCCTCGGCAGCGGTCATCTCCCCGGTGGGAGGCACGTGGCTGGCAGTGACCGGCAGCGGCCAGACCCCGGGAAGTGTGAGTGTGTCGCTAAACCCTGCCGGCCTGTCAGGACTCCCGGCCGGAACCTATAGCGGACAGGTCGCGGTCACCTCGTCCAGCGCGGGCAACAGCCCGGTGAGCCTCCCGGTGACGCTCGTGGTTGTCCAGGCGGCGCCCTCTCCGCAAAGTCTCTCCTTCGCCTACCAACTGGGGCAGTCGTCACCCGCCCCGCAGACGCTGAGTCTGACAACGATTGGAGGGGCGGTCACCTTTACCGCGACCCCCAGCGTGACCACACCCTCGGGCGGCACCTGGCTGCAAGTTACGCCCGCCGGCAGCGCGTCCTGGACCGTTTCCGTGGTACCCGGGAGTCTGGCGGCCGGAAATTACAGCGGCAACATCGTGCTGACGGCGGCGACTCCCTACGCGGGTTCCCTGACGGTGCCGGTGTCCTTCATCGTGACCAGCTCGCCTCCCATCATCGCTTCTCCTTCGGCGTTAAGCTTCAACTACCAGTTAGGCGCGCCCACCACCGGCCTGCAGCAGACTGTGCAGATTACCAGCGGCGGCGCCACCTTCAGCGCCGCGGTGGCCCAGGGCGGCAACTGGCTGAGTCTGGGTTCCACCACCAGCGGCAACGTGCCGGGCAGCATTCAGGTAAATGCCAATCCTACGGGTTTGACGGCCGGCACGTATTCGGGATCCATCAGCATCACTTCCGCCGGCGCCGGGAACTCTCCCCTGAGCTACCCGGTGACGCTGGTGGTAACGTCGACCACGATTTCGGCGTCGCCGAACCCGGTCACCTTGAGCTATCAAACGCATAGCGGCACGGCGCCCACGGTCCCGCTGGCAGTCACCAGCAGCGGCTCCAACGTGCCGTTCACGGTAAGCACCCCCTCGGTGAACTGGCTGACGGTGAGCGCTCTGAGCGGCACCACCGGCGGCGCCCCGCTAAATCTCTCCATCAACACGACGAACGCCGACAGCCTGGCGGCGGGCAGTTACAACACGACGCTGACCATTTCGGCGAGTTCCATCAGCAGCAGCGTGCCGGTCTCAGTGACGCTGGTAGTGAGCGCCGCGCCGACGATCTCGGCAGCTCCGCAGAGCATCTCCCTCTCCTACCAGTTGGGAAGCCCGGCTCCGGCTCCCACAAGCCTCTCCATCGCCAGCAGCGGCAGCGCCCTTAGTTTCACGGCTACCGCTTCGACCACCGGCGGCGGCAACTGGCTGGCAGTCTCCGGCGGCAACACCACGCCGGCTACGCTCTCGGTGTCGCTGGTGACCGCGGGCCTCGCCGTGGGCAACTACAGCGGCAGCATCACCATCTCATCACCCGGGGCGGCCAACCCCAAGGTCACCATTCCCGTGACGCTGGCGGTGACGGGCGCGCCGAGCATCTCGGTGGGCCCCACGTCGTTGACCTTCGCCTACCAGATCAACAATACCCCGCCGGCCTCGCAACAGATCTCGGTCGGCAGCAGCGGAGCGGCGCTGAACTTTACCGCCACGCCTTCGACCTCTTCCGGCGGCGGCTGGCTGGCTGTGTCGGCGAGCGGCAGCACCACGCCGGCGACGCTGACGGTTTCCATCAATACCTCTGGACTGTCGGCGGGGAACTATAGCGGCAGCATCACGGTCTCCTCGCCAAGTGCGGCCAACCCCACCACGACCATCCCGGTGAGCCTGACCGTTTCGGCGGCGCCGGTGCTTTCGGCGGCGCCTTCTGCGCTCTCCTTCTCCGTGCAGGTGGGTGGTAGCGCGCCTGCGGCGCAGAATTTCACGGTCAGCGCCAGCGGCTCGGTACCTTTGGCGGTCAGCGCTACGGCGACCGGCGGCACCTGGCTGTCTGTGACCGGCAGCGGCAGCACGCCCACCAGCATCGCCGTGAGCGTGAACCCGGCCGGCCTGGCGGCGGGCACGTACAAGGGCAACGTTTCTGTCACTTCGGCCCAGGCGGGCAACAGCCCGCTGCTGGTGCCGGTGACCTTCACCGTGACCGCGGCTCCACCGTTGGTGATGTCCCCCACCGGGCTGGTGTTCAACTACCAGATGGGCGGGACTGCTCCGGCGGCACAAAGCGTGGCCGTATCGGGCGGCACGGGCACGTTCACGGCGGCGGCCTCCGGAGGTACCTGGCTGTCCGTCACGCCCTCCGGCGGCAGCACGCCGGGGAGCATTTCGGTCTCCGTGAATCCCAACGGCCTGACGCTGGGCAGTTACCTGGCCGCCGTGACGTTGAACACGCCGAATGGCTCGCCGCAGATCGTGCAGGTGCGGCTCAACGTGACCACCGGCGGCGGGCAAACCCAGGTGAGCGGCGACTCGCTCAACTTCACGTACACCATTGGCGGTTCGCTGCCGGCGCCGCAGACTCTCAACATCGTGACCTCGAGCGGCGCGAGCGCGGCGTTCTCGGCAACCGCAGGCGGCGGAACGTGGCTCACGGCCGCCGCGAGCGGCAGCACCACCCCCGGCAGCGTCACTGTGAGCGTCAACCCGGGTTCGCTGGGCGCTGGCACCTATACCGGCTTTGTGGCGATTACCGTAGTGGGGGCCACGGACAGCCCGAAAGTCTACCCCGTCACCCTGACCGTCAATTCGGGCAGTTCGCTGATTACGGATCAGTCTTCGCTGGCCTTCGCATTCCAGACAGGCGGTACGGCGCCGGCGGTACAGCAGCTTAACCTCTCCACCAGCGACAGTAATCCGTTGACCTACTCGTCGGCGGTTTCCAATGCCACCTGGTTGTCGGTGTCACCCGCCTCCGGCTTGACCCCCGCCGCGATCAACCTTTCGGTCAACACAACGGGATTAATGCCCGGCACTTATACCGGCACGGTGACCTTCAGCGTGCCGGGGGCTGCGGCAAGCAGCGGCACCAGCGTGTCCGTCACGCTGACAGTAAGCACCGCCACCGCCATTTCGTCCACGCCGAACTCGCTTACCTTCCAATCGCAAAGCGGCCAGGATGTCCCCGCGGCGCAGACCATTTCCGTGAGCAGCACGGGAACCCAGTTGCCCTACACGGCGACCACCAGCGGGGGTCACTGGCTGACAGCGGCGCCGGCCAATGGCACAACGCCGGGGTCCATCTCGGTAACTGTCAGCCCGGCGGGCCTGGCAGCGGGGACCTACAACGGAACGATTACGATCACGCCGGTCTCCGGTGATGCCCCGGCAGTCAGCGTACCGGTGACGTTTATCGTGGACTCGCACCCGTCCCTATCGCTGTCCCCGTCGTCGCTGCAATTCTCTATCGGCTCCGGGGGCAGCGCGCCGATGCCGCAGACCCTGACCCTCTCCAGCGGCGCGTCTCCGCTGAATTTCACGGCGGCTGCATCGGGCGCCACATGGCTGAGTGTGACGCCCCAGACGGGAGCCGCACCCGGTTCGATCACGGTGTCGGTGAATCCCGCCGGCCTGGCGCCTGGAACTTACGTGGGCAGCGTGCTGGTCACGCCCAACGGACTAGCCGGTGGATCGCAGACCGCCCCGGTGATGCTCACCATTGCCGACGGCGCCACCACGGGGCCACTCGCGTCGGGGGCCGTCAATAGCGCCAGCGGCGCCGCCGGCACCTTCGCGCCCGGCACGATCATCTCGATCTTCGGCCAGGGGCTGGGCCCGCAGAGCGGGCAATCCTTCGTCCTGGGCTCGAACGGCCTGGTGGGCACATCGCTGGCAGGCACGCGGGTGCTGTTCGATGGCATTCCCGCCCCGGTGTTGTACAGTTCGGCGGGCCAGGTAAACGCCATCATCCCGTTGGCGCTCGCCGGACAGGCCAGCACCAACCTTCAGGTGGAGTATCAAGGCCAGCGTTCGGCCTCCCTGATCCTGACCCTGTTCCCGGCGGCTCCGGGCTTGTTTGCCGCCGACGGATCCGGGAAGGGCCAGGGCGCCATCGTCAATCAGGATGGCAGCGTGAACTCACGCAGCAATCCCGCCCCCGCCGGGTCGGTGATTGTGTTGTTTGGTACCGGCGGGGGCGCCAGCAACCCGCCGCTGGCCGATGGCACGGTCGTGGACACCACCGGCACGCTGGCCCTGCCGGCCACCGCGACCATCGGCGGCCAGAACGCCGAGGTCCTGTACGCCGGCCCTGCGCCGGGATTGGTGGCGGGCGTGATTCAGATCAACCTGCGCATCCCGGCGGGAGCGCCTTCCGGCAGCCAGCCGGTGTTTCTGCGCGTAGGCAACTTCAGCAGCCAGCAGATACAGGTCGCGGTGAAGTAAAGGGGCCGCAGACTAAGGAGTAGGGAGCCAGAAGGCAGGAGTCAGAACTTATCTTATGCCGCGCGGGCGGCGAGGGCGGCAATTTGGCCGCCCCAGGCGGCGCATAGATACAGCCCCAGGGAGTGCCCCTTAAGGAGCGGCCTGGCTTCCCGCGTGACCAGCGCCAGCGGGCATTCCGGGTCGGCCGTCTCGTGGCGCACGATGGCGGGGAGGAAGCCCTCGCGGGCGCAGAGCAGGCCTAGGCCCAGTTCCACAGCCGCGGTAGCGGCCCCCAGGTATCCGGTGCGGCTCTTGAATGCCGTCACGGGGATGTCGTCCAAAAGCCTGGAGATGGCCGCCGCTTCTCGCGCGTCCTCTTCCCGGGTGGCCAGTCCGTGGCCCACCACGAAATCCGGGGACTCTCCGCCACAGGCCTCATGCACTGCCGCGCACAACGTGTCCGGATCCCATCCCAGTCGCCAGGCATCGCTGGTTTCCATGGCGCAGCCCACGCCGCACAACTCACCCACGATGGGTGCGCCACGTTTTTCGGCGTCCTCCCAGCGCTCCAGCAGCAGGAAGGCCGCGCCCTGACCCAGCACCAGGCCGTCGCGGTCCCGGTCGTACGGCCGGCAGGCGATGTCCGGCGCCGCCCGAGAGAGCAGGCCAGCCTTCTCGTAGGCCAAAAAATTGGAGAGCAGCAGAAGCGAGTCATAACCGCCGGCGAGCGCCACATCACACCGGCCCTCCACCAGATCTCCGCACGCCGAGAGCAGGGCCTCAGCGGAGGCAGTATCGTACTGGACGTAATTTCCGCTGGGACCGTGAATCCCGAATTCGGCGGCCAGCATGCCCACACCCAGATTGGCGAGCGTGCGCAAGGTGATGTAGCGGTCGATGAGGTGCGACGGCCTCCCGCCCAGATAGCGGAAATCCATCTCGCGATCGCCTTCCCAGGCCAGGCTGAGCGCCGGGAAGAACCAATCGTACTCGATGCCGGTCTGGCCGGCTCCGGCATACAGGCCGATGCGGCCGCCATCCAGCCGCGCCGGATCCAGGCCGCCGGTGGTAAGGGCTTCCCGCGCGGCTTTCCAGGCGAACGTCACCGGCTGGGATAGAAACCGGTCGTACTTCGGATAGCGCAGCGAATCGGACACAGAAAACGGCGGCACATAGGCGGCGGCGCGGAAGGCGCGGCCCGCCGTGTCGATGTCGCGGACCGGAGCAATGCGGGACTCCAGGGTCCGGCAGCATGCCAGGTTCTCTGCCGCCGTGAGGCCCAGCGGCGTCACCAATCCGATCCCGGAGATGGCGATTCTGGCATCCATGCGTTAGTACATCACCAGACCGCCGTCCACGTTGAGGGTCTGCCCGGTAATGCCGTCGCTCAGGTGGCTGGAGAGAAACAGACAAGCCCGGGCCACATCCAGCGGGTTCAGGCGGCGCTGCAAGGACTGCTGAGCCACGATGGCGGCCATCTGCTCCGGCGTGGCCACCAGCTTTTCGGTCTCTACTTCTATGGCACCGGGTGTAATGCAGTTCACAAATACGTTGTAGGGGCCCATCTCCCGCGCCACCGATCGCGTGAAACCGATGACTCCGCCCTTCGCCGCCACGTAGTGGCTCAGGTTTTGCATGCCCTTAAAAAAAGTCACCGAAGAGATGTTCACGACCTTTCCCGACCGGCGCTCCACCATGTGCGGGATCACCAGCTTGGAGCAGCGGAATACGCCTTTGAGGTTCACGTCCTGCATTTCGTCCCATTCCTGCTCGGTCATATCCAGGAAGGCACGCCGGGGATAGATACCGGCGTTGTTGATCAGGATATCGATGCGTCCGAAACGCGCCAGAGCCTGGTCTACGGCGGCCTGAATGGTTTCCGCGCGGCACACATCGCACGCGAATGCCGCCGCCGAGCCGCCCTGGGAGCGGATGGCCGCGGCGACTGCTTCGGCGCCGGCGGCATTGCGGTCAAGGACGAATACGTGCGCCCCCTCCTGGGCGAATAAGCGCGCCACGCCTTCCCCAATGCCCGCCGCGGCGCCGGTAATCAGAGCGACCTTCTGGTCGAGTAATAGTGTCACTCCGTTACTATAAGGAAGCGCAGGCGTTCAGGCAAGAATTCCCGCGCCGCCTGCTATCATGAAGCACCATGCGGTTGGAGCGGCGGTTGTTTCTGGGAGTCTGGGCAGGAGCGGCGGCAAGCGGCTGCCGGCGCGAACGGCTGAATGTGGAGGAGGCCACCCTGGCCGAACTGGGCCGTTACGGCGCGCGGGCCCTGGTGGAGGAATACCTGCGGCGCATCGACGAAATCGACCGCAGCGGGCCGGCCCTGCGCGCCATCATCGAATTGAACCCGGACGCGCGATTGATCGCCGACCAACTGGACCGCGAGCGTCAGTCCAAGGGCCGGCGGGGTCCACTGCACGGCATTCCGGTCATCCTGAAGGACAATATCGACACCGCCGACCGCATGAGCACCACCGCCGGGTCCCTGGCCCTCCAGGGCTCCGTAGCGGCCCGCGACGCGTTCGTGGCGCGCCGTCTCCGGCAGGCGGGCGCGGTGATCCTGGGCAAGGCGAACCTCAGCGAGTGGGCCAATTTCCGCTCCTCCCATTCCACCAGCGGCTGGAGCGGCCGCGGCGGGCAGACCCGCAACCCGTACGCCCTGGACCGGAATCCCTGCGGATCCAGTTCTGGCTCCGCGGTGGCCGTAGCGGCCAACCTGTGCGCCGTGGCGGTGGGCACGGAGACGGACGGTTCCATCATCTGCCCGTCTTCGGTGAATGGCATCGTGGGCATCAAGCCGACCCTCGGGCTGGTGAGCCGCGCGGGCATCATCCCCATCGCGCACAGCCAGGACACCGCCGGCCCCATGGCTCGCTCCGTGACCGACGCCGCCATCCTGCTGGGGGCGCTGGCCGGTGCGGATGCGCGCGATCCGGCCACGCAAGAGAGCCAGGGAAAGTCTTTCTCCGATTACACACAGTTCCTGCGCGCGGACGGGCTGAAGGGCGCGCGCCTCGGCGTAGCGCGCAAGTTTTTCGGCTACAACGAGCAGGTGGACCGGCTCATGCAGACCGCCCTGGAGGCGCTGAAGCAGCAGGGCGCCGAACTGATCGACCCGGCGGATTTGCCCTCGCACGGGAAGACGGGAGACTCCGAATTGGAGGTGCTGCTCTACGAATTCAAGGCGGATCTGAACGCGTACCTGGGCGCTCTGGGCCCGCGGGCGCCGGTGCACTCGCTGGCCGACGTGATCGCCTTCAACGAGCACAACCGCGAGCGGGAGATGCCCCACTTCGGTCAGGACCTGATGGAGAAGGCCAACGCCAAAGGGCCGCTGGACAGCGCGCCGTACCTCGAGGCCCTGGAACGAAACCGCCGCCTGGCCCGGGCCGAGGGCATTGACGCGGTGATGGAGCAGCACCGGCTGGACGCCCTGGTGGCGCCCAGCGGCGGCCCGGCCTGGCTGACCGACTGGATTGCCGGAGACCACGACGCCGGCGGCTGTACAGGTCCGGCGGCGGTGGCCGGCTACCCCCACATTACGGTGCCCGCAGGCTTTGTCTCGGGATTGCCGGCCGGCATTTCGTTTTTCGGCGGCGCCTACAGCGAACCCCGGCTGCTCCGCCTGGCCTACGCTTTCGAGCAAGTCACCCGGTTTCGAAAGCCGCCGCAATATCTGCTTACGGTCTCCGCGGGCTGAGCCTCGCCCGCACGTGCCGTATCAGCGAGCGTCCCCACACGGAGGCGGGCAGATGGCCGCGGCCGCCTCGGGCGTAGACCGTTTCGCCTCTCCAGCGCACACCGGAGGACTCCAGGGCGGCATGCAAATCCGGGAGAGAGCCTTCGAACGATTGCCCGCGGCAGGCGTCCAGGTCGTTGGTGAAGAGCATGAACTGCGGCAACAACTCCGCACGGAAGGCCGTAGCGGGCGACTCCAGGCGCACCGCGGCAGCCAGGACTTCGGAGCGGCTGCGCTGCGGACACTGCCGCGCGTAATCGCGCATTCGCTCCGCCCCGAGCGCGCGCACCGCCGGAGGCAGCACCTGCAGGCTCAGGTAGTCCGGCTCCACCAGCGGAAAGACCTGATATTCCAGGGCCGAACCGTCGCAAAAGCGCAGCAGATCCGCCAGGGAGAGCGCGTTGTACGCCTGGAGCGTCGGCGTGACCAGCAGGCGCGCGCGCGGCAGCCGCTTTCGAAGCGCGTCCACGTTCGCCGACACCTGCTCCCACTGCGCCGGGTAGCGGATGTACTCGTAAGCAGCGCCGGCCCCATCCAGGCTCAGCGAGATAAACAGATGCGCGAAGCGCGCCAGGCGCTCCAGGAAGTCCTCCGGCAGGAGGGTAGCGTTGGTGCTGAAGTTCAGGCCCACGGTATCGCACAGGTTTCTTTGAATCAGCGCGTCCAGCAAGCCGCCGACCTCTTTGATGAGGAACGGCTCGCCGCCGATCAGGTACAGAGCCTGAATCCCCGGGGCATCGCGCAGCAGTTCGCCCTCGATGAATTCCTGCTGCTGATACCAGTAGCGGGTCGTGGGAAAGCGATTCGCGGCGCCGGTGCGGATGTGGACCAGGTCCGCGGTCCGGTTGCGCGGCGCCCACTTCCCGTGCACGGGATCGGTTTCGATGCGCGAACTGGAGTCGCCCCCGCACATGCGGCAGGCCAGATTACAGGCGTTGCCGAAGTCCAGGTGCAGCAGGCGCGGAAGCTGCGCCACCACATGCGCCGACGCGGCGGCCTCGGAAGCCACCTGTTCCGGCGTCCTGCCGGCGGGGTCGGCGAACCACTCCCCGTTGGAGCGGATGCGCGGGCTCGTGCCGCCGCCGGCCTCCTCGCGGTAGCAGTACTCGCACTCCCGCAGCCGGTGGCCCGCCAGCATGGCCCTCCGCAGTTCGCGCATGTACGCGGAGTTCCACAGCTCTTCCAGGCTGTGCTCGTAGAGCGAGAGCGGACGGCGGCCGGAGCTCACAAACTGATGCGTCCAGCAACACACCTTGGCCCTGCCGTTGGCCGTGATCTGGAAGCTGGTCCAGGGACGGATGCAGAAGGTGGACGAGGGCCCGTTCACTCCATTACCAGCACGGCTTTGCCGATGATCCTGCGCTCCGCCAGATCCCGCAGAGCGCCCGGGGCGCATTCCAGTGGGTATTTCGCCGAGACCACCGGCCGGATCTGCTCGCCCAGGTACATGGCGGCCAACACCTCGTGCGTCTCCCCCAGATACTTCGGATGGTCGTTCACGTATTGGCCCCAGTGGACGCCCACCACCGCGATGTTCTTCAGCAAAACGCGGTTGGCCGCCACGCTCGGAATACGCCCGCTGGCGAAGCCGATTACCAACAGGCGGCCTTCCGGCGCGATGCACCTGGTGGACAGCTCGAAGACCTCCCCGCCCACCGGGTCGTAGATCACGTCCGCGCCGCGACCCGCGGTGATCTCCTTCACCCGCTCCACCCAGCCGGAGTCGCGGTAGTTCAGCACGTGGTCGGCCCCCTGCGCCTGGCAGAACTCCAGCTTCCGGGGGCTGCCGGCGGTGGCAATCACGCGCGCCCCTTGGGCCTTGCCGATCTGAATGGCGGAATACCCCACTCCGCTGGCGCCGGCGTGCACCAGCAGCCACTCCCGGAATCCCAGGTTGGCCCGGCGGTGCAGCCCGAAATGCGAGGTGTGGTACACCACCGGCAACGCGGCCCCTTCCGGGAAATCCATCCCCGGAAACAGGTGGAAGGTACGCTCGCTTTCTGCGATCGAATACTCGGCGAGCCCCCCGTTATGCGTAAAGGCCAGCACCTGGTCGCCGACCGCGAATCGCTCCACACCGGGGCCGGCGGCATCCACCACGCCGGCGACCTCCGCTCCGGGAGTGAACGGGAATGCCGGCTTCACCTGGTACTTGCCCTGTATCTGCAAAATGTCGAAGAAGTTCAGGCCGGCCGCCCGGTTCCGGATGCGCACCTGGCCGGTCCGCGGCTCCGGCACCGGGACATCCGCGAGCGTCATTTGTTCGGGTTCTCCGGAGGCACAGACCTGCCAAGCTCTCATTGGTGGGAACGTAGCACACCGTAGACGGGCGGGGCAACCAGAGTGCCGCCCCGCAACGCCACGGCGCGGCTACGGCATGCCGGAGGTCGAAGCAGGCGCCGGCTTGATCTCGCGCAGCTCGATTTTCCGGAAATAGACTTCGGCGCCTTCGGACTGGAACAGGATGCGGCCCTTGGTGAGCGACGAGCTCTTGCCCTCGTTGGCCAGCTTTCCGTTCACGTAATACTTGACGGTGTCGCCGACCGCATACAGTTCCAGGCAGTTCCACTTGCCGTGGGCGCGTTCGAGCTCGCCGGAGGGATCCCGGTACCCGGCCACGTCTTTCCAGGTGCCCTTGCCGAACCGGTCGAAGCGTCCCTTGTTCTTGGTTTCGTCCTTGACCGTGAGGGAAACGCCGCCCACCAGAATGATGTCGCCGGTGCCGCCTTCGATCATTTGAAACTCGATCGACTGGGGCCACACTTTATCCTCGCCGTTGACGTGAAACAGAACGCCGCTGTCGCGCGCTTTCCCCACGCGCGGAGCCCAGGTCTTCTCGCCCCATTTGAACTCCACGTGCAGGTAATAGTTGGAGTACTCCTTCTCGGTGATGAAATACCCGTACTCTTTTCCCAGCACGTGAACCATGCCGTTTTCCACCTGGAACACATGGTCCGGATCATTGTTCTTGCCGTGCTTTTGCAGGTAGGTGTAAAAGCCGTCCAGGTTCTTGCCGTTGAACAGCTTGATCCGCGGACCCATATCGCGGGCGTGCAGCCCGGCGTGGGAGGCCAGCCCGCAGGCGGCCGTGAGTATCAACAGTGCCAGTGTCTTCATCCCTGTACCCGTCTCGTTTTTCCAGCCCAGAATGTTTCCCGCAATTCCCGTTTGACGATCTTCCCAGTCCCGGTCTTGGGCAGCGGCCCGTCCACGAATTCCAGGATGCGCGGCATTTTAAACCTGGCAATGCGCCGCTCCAGGAACTGAAACAGTTCCTCCTGCGTCACGGTCCGACCAGGCTTGCAGACCACGAAGGCCGCCGGAACCTCTCCCCATTTGGCGTCCGGCGCCGAAACCACGGCGCATTCCATCACCGCCGGGTGCGCGAAGATGGCCTTCTCCACTTCGATCGAAGAAATGTTCTCGCCCCCGCTGATGATGATGTCCTTCTTCCGGTCCACGATGTGGATGTAGGTTTCCTCATCCCACACGGCCATGTCGCCGGTATGCAACCAGCCATCGGTCATGACGTTCCGGGTGGCTTCCGGGTCCTTATAATACCCGTCCATGACTTCGTCCCCGCGGATCACCACCTCGCCGATCGTTTCCATGTCGCGCGGCACTTCGCGCATGTGCGGATCGACCACCTTGATCTCCACGCCGGGAATCGGCCATCCGGCCATGGCCATGTGGCGCAGGCGATCGGCTTCGCCGGCAAATTGCATCGTGCCCTTGACACGCGCCGAGGTGGCCACCGGGCAGGTTTCCGTCAGGCCGTAGCCTCCCATTACCGGGCAGTGGAAAGCCTGCTCCATACGCTCGATCAGTTCGGGAGAGGCGGCGGCGCCGCCGATGTGGATTTCCTTCAGGCTGGAGGTGTCGAACTGCCCCAGATCCGGCGCGTTGAGCAGGGCGTTAGCCATGGTGGGCACCAGCGACATGGCCGTGGCCTTCTCCTCCTGGATGAGCCGGAATACCGTGGTAGGCTCGAAGCGGCGTACCATCACCTGCGTGACGCCCATCATGGTGGCGGCTTGCGGGCGCCCCCAGCCGTTGGCATGAAAGAGCGGGATCGTGTGCAGCTCGACGGCGGTGTCGTCCCTGTGGAAGGTGCCGGCCACGGCCATGCCGTGGAGATACAGCGTCCGGTTGGAGAGCATCACGCCCTTGGGAGCGCCCGTACTGCCGCTGGTATAGAACAGTTCGGCGATGTCGGCTTCGTTGAAGGCAAACGGATCCGGCCGGTCCATGCGTTCGCGCGACAGGAGTTCCTCATACGTGACGTCCGCCGCCGGGATCTCCTGGTTGATCGTGACGAAGCGCCGGATGCTGGGACAGGCCTGACGCAGGTGCTCCACCAGAGTCGCAAAGTCGTTTTCGAAGATCAGCACGCGGGGCTCCGCGTGGTTCAGGATTTGAATGAGCTCGGCGGGCGTGAGCCGCACGTTCAGAGGCATCATCATGGCGCGCGCCAGGACCACGCCGAAGTAGCCTTCCAGGAGTTGGTGGTTGTTGAAGCTCAGGTAGGCCACTCGGTCCCCCGCCTCGACGCCCTCGGACTTCAGTCCCGCCGCCAGGCGCTCGCACCGCTCGCCGAACTGGGCGTAGGTGAAGCGCTCAGCCCCGGAAACCACGCCCACTTTCCTCCCATACAGATCGACGCCGCGGTACAGACAGCGTATCGGCGTCAGCGGTATGAACATTTTCGATTCCCCAAGCTAAGGCATTGTACGACACTTTGCCTTGCGGGCAGGCGCGACGGTCGTCAAGCTCCCACGAGGAACTTCAGGATCCAGCGGGCCCGCCGGCCGTACGGGGGCACCAGCAGACTGAGCGGCGACCAGCGCGCCTGGAGAAACACGCCCTTTTTCTTGGAGAACGTCTCGAAGCCGTCGAAGCCGTGGTAGTGGCCCATCCCGCTGGGACCAATGCCGCCGAACGGCAGGCTGGGCTGCCCCACGTGCATGATGCAGTCGTTGACCGTGACCCCGCCCGCGCTGGTGGCAGCCAGCAGCTCGTTCACCCGCGTGCTGTTTTCGTCGAAGTAATATAACGCCAGGGGCTGCGGGCGCGCGCGGAGGTACGCCACAGCCTCTTCCAGGGTCCGATAAAGCACCACCGGCAGCACCGGGCCGAAGATTTCCTCCTGCATGACGGCCATTTCCTCGCGCACCCCAAGCAGCAGGACCGGCGGAAAGACGCGATTTCCGGCATTGCAGTCTTCCCCCGCCGGATTGATTTCGATCACCTCGGCCCCTTTGCCCCGCGCATCTTCCACCAACCTGGCCAGCCGCTCGTAATGCCGGGTGTGAATGATCCGCGTATAATCCGGATTCGCAGCCAGGCGCGGATACAGGCTGGCGACCTCCTGCCGCGCGGCCTCCACGAAGGCAGCCGCCCGCTCCCGGAGGAGGAGCACATAATCCGGCGCCACACAGGTTTGCCCGGCGTTGTACAGTTTTCCCGCCAGAATGCGTCTCACGGCCTTGCGCAGGGGGTATTCCGCATGCACCAAAGCCGGACTCTTGCCGCCCAGTTCGAGCGTCACGGGCGTCAGATTCTCGCTTGCCGCGCGCAGAATCCGCCGTCCCACCGCCGCCGAGCCGGTGAAGAGGAGGCGGCCAAAGGGCAGGTGCGAAAATTCGGCGGCCACTTCGGGGCCTCCGCACACCACATCTACATACTCGGGCGGGAACAGCCCGGCGATGAGGCAGCGCATCCACTCGGCGCTATGCGGAGCGAACTCCGAGGGCTTCAGCAGAACGTGATTGCCGGCGGCCAGGGCGCCGGCCAGGGGGGCAAAGCTGAGAAACAGAGGATAGTTCCAGGTGGAAAGGATTCCTACGACCCCGAGCGGCTGGTACATGATCCGGGCTCTGCCCGGCCAGAATTGCCAGCCCACCGGCGCGCGGCGCGGCCGCATCCACTGCTTCAGGCGCCGGCGCGCGTAGCGAATCTCGTTCAACACCGGAAACAAGTCCAGCGCCAGGGTCTCCTCCGCGGCCCTGCCGCCGAAATCCGCGGCAATGGCTTCGATGATGCGGTCTTTTTGCCGCGTAAGTGCCTGCTCCAGACCACGCAGCGCATCAGCGCGCCGGGCGCGGCCGGGGGGCGCCGAAAGAAAGGCGGCGCGCTGTGCCTCGAAGCGCGCCCGCAGATCCTGCTGCGGCGAGCCGGATCCGTCGCCAACTGACGGCTTGGCCAGGTCCATGCCTGGTATTGTCCCGCGTGGCAATTCGGGGCGATAGCCCTATCAGCGGCGGGGCACGCTATGGGTGGGGTGTGAGACGCAGCACTTCCATCAGCCGCCGCCCGAGGTCATCGGCCATCCACTGAAAGCCCAAATCGTTCGGGTGGACGCCATCCACCAGGCCGTCCAGACGCCCGGGGCCCAGCAGGTCGGTGCCTTCTACCAGTTGCAGATGGCGGTCGCCCTGCGAGATGCGGCGTGTCACCACGTCGCGAATCAGCCGCCGCATGGCTTCGATCCGCTCGTCCGGCGGGCCCCCGGGCACTTCGCGCGCGGAGGCAATCGGCGTGATGGCCACGATGGGCGTGTCCGCGTGGCGGTTGCGCAAGGTTTGGAGGAAGGGATCGTAGACCTCGCGCAGCGAATCAACGGCCTTATTGTTCTGGGCGAAGTCCAGCACGAAGCAGGCGGCGTCGATCTCCGCCACCGCGGAAGCTACCGCGGGCTCGCCCTTCCCAGCGCCGGAGAAGCCGAGGTTCACGAAATCCAGGTTTAAAGCCCGGCCCAGAATGGCCTGATAGCTCATGCCTGGGCGGCTGGCGCACCCGCCTTGCGTGATGGAGGTGCCGTAGAATACCACCGGCCGCGGAACGGCGAACGGCGCCGCGCGCGCTACCGCGGCGTCGCGGTCCAGCCCGATGGCCAGCACCTTGACGGGCTTGTACAGCGAGAGATAGAGCGTGATTTCGCGGTTCTCTTTGGGGCGGTCACGGAAATCGAAGAACTGGTGCTCGTAGACCTTCCCCGGCTTGGCGTCCTGGTCGGCGATGGCCGTGCCCAGATAGATGCCGTTGACGTAGGCGTCCACGCCGGTCTGGCCGAAAGCGTGCATGTTGCGCATGTTCGGCGGCGACGGATACTCCAACCGCACGGAGAGCAGGCGAGAGTCCGTGCGCAGCCGGATGCGGGCGCCGCTGGGCGAATGCGCCAGGTTCCACACTGCCGCGGGCACGGCCTCCTGCACCCGCAGCGGCAAGCGCAGGAATTCCCCCTTGTTCTCCTGGTACCAGGGCAGGCCGTCCACTTCCACGCGGTCCCAGGGCAGCGTGTGCCATTCCACGGCCGCCGGCTGCCCGAACAGCGGCAGGGCAAACAGGATCGCCGCCAGGAAATTCCGATGCATATCCCGGATCATCTCCCTTGCACCGTGGCGGCGAGCAGCTGCCGGGCGCCGGCCTCGGCGATCTCCCGCACGCTGCGCGCCAGGTACTCCACGGCCTCCGCGGTGAGCCGCGGGTGAATGGGAAGGCTCACGTACTTGGGAAACAGCGCTTCCGCCACCGGGCACTCCCCTTCCCCGTGGCCCAGTTTACGATACGCCTCGGTCAGATGAATCAACATGTAATGATTCAAGGGCTTGATCTGCTTTTGCGTATAGAGCTGCCACATGAACTCTTCCTTGCGGAGCCCCATCTCCGGCTCCACCAGCACGCAGTAGACATGAAACACATGCTTGCGATCCGGCGCTGCGTAAGGCAGGGTCAGCCCCGGCGTTCCCGCCAGGCGCCGGCTGTATTCCGCGGCGATGCGGATGCGGCGTGCATTCAGATCGTCCAGCTTGCGCAGTTGCACCAGCCCCACCGCCGCCTGCGCGTCGGTCATGCGCAGATTGTAGCCGATGTCGTCGAATTCCAGATGCCAGTAGCGTTGGCCCATGGGCTGCCGCTGTTCGTCGATGCGGCTGTACTTCCCCTGGGGATCGTAGCCGTGGCAGCACAGCCAGCGGTAGGAGCGCATCTGGTCGCACAGGGCGCCGTCATTGGTGATCACCATACCGCCTTCCCCGAGGGTGCCCATGTTCTTCTGCTGGCCGAAGCTGAAGATCGCCAGGTCGCCCATGGAGCCGGCCTTGCAGCCACGGTACTCGGCGCCCGGGGCGTGCGCGCAATCCTCGATGAGGCGGATGCCGCGCGGCCGGGTGAGCGCCAGCAGGGCGTCCATGTCACAGCACTGCCCGTAGAGGTGCACCGCGATGAGCGCCTTGGTGCGCGGCGTGATCTTGCGCGCTACAGACTCCGGATCGAGCGTCAGCGTGCGAGGATCGATATCGGCGAACACCACGCGGGCGCCTCGGAGAGCCGCGCCGTTGGCCGTCGAGATCCAGCTCAGCGGCGTGGTGATCACTTCGTCGCCGGGCCCCACCTCCGCCGCCAGCATGGCTAATTGGAGGGCCGCGGTCCCCGAGGACACCGCCAGGGCGTGACTCACGCCACAGTACTCCGCGAACGCCTGCTCGAACTCCCGGCTCTTGGGGCCATAGCCGGGAGCCCCGGCGCGGATGACCTCCACCACCGCGGCTTCCTCTTCGGGGCCGTAGCACGAGCCCTGGCCGTACTCCAAATCCAGGCTCACTTTGGGAAACTGCATGCGAGAATTCTATCGCACGCAGGCGCTGGCGGTTTCCCCACCGCAACGGCGATCAAAAGATGAGCCGCAGCGTATACTGCATCTCCCGGCCGCGGTTGGCCTGGTTGATCGAGCGGCCGAACAAAGAGCTTTGCACGTCCGTCACCGGATCGGTAGGCACGAAGCTGTTGGTCAGGTTGTAGGCTTCAAACTTGAACTCCACGTTGAGGCGCTCTTTGATGGGGAAGATCTTCGAAACGGTGCTATCCAATTCCCACGAGAGCGGCCCAACCAAGCCCGGGTATTGCCAGGGATTGGTGCGCGGCGTGTAGGCCGGCAGGGGCGCAAACTTCGTGATGTCAAACGCCCGTCCCGGGGTCGGATTCGCGGTCGGGTCGCCCGTCGCCTGCATGGCTCCGAAGCGCAAATAGTCGCCGCTGTTGAAGAAGAGAATCGAACTGGTGGACCATCCACCGATGACGGCGTTGAGCGCAGCCGGAAGGGTGGACAAGTAACGACGGCCCTTGCCGATGGGCAGTTCGTAAGTGCCCGCCGCGCTGAGCCGGTGGCGGGGATTGTTGCTCGGAATCCAGGTGAGCCGGTCGGCATACTGGTCGATGTCGTTAAAGAAATTCGTGGTCCTCTCGTTGTTGTAGTTATAGGCGATCAGGAACATGTAGCCCGCGCTGAAGGTACGCTGGAGCTTGATCTGCAACGCCTGGTAGTGATCGTCCACGCCGGCGGTGTTGACCTGCGTCAGCGCGCCGTACTGCGGATAGGTGCTCAACAGGCTGCGCACCGAGACCGTGGGCAGGTTGCGCAACTGTCCTTGAAACTTGTCGGGCGTGAGGTAGTGATAAAAGGGGTTCGGGATACTCTTGTCCACGGCGGCTTTGTCCGTGTAGATCAGATTCGGGTCCGTCATGTTCAGCGGCAGGCTATACGGCAGGCTGCGGCCTAGATTGACGAAGTAGGTGATGTCGGCTTGAATCAGCCCGGGCAGCCGGTGCTGAATGGAAACGTTGAGACGGTCGTTCACGCCGGAACGGAAATCCTGCTGGTTCCAGGTGGCGGGCGAGCCCAGGTTGGTGTAGCGGCCGAGGGTTTTGTTCACGGGCAGGATGAGCGGATTGGTGGACGGGAAGGGATCGCTCAGCACCGACTGGGGGACGCCCTGGAGCACCGGCGCCACCGTGGTGGTGGCGCTGAAGCCGGGATAGACGGCGCTGCCCAGCGTATCGGTGGTCAGCAGCGGCGGGATGATATAGCGCGCGAAACCCGCGCGCAGCACTGTGCGGTCGTTCAGGCGCAGCGCCATGCCGACGCGCGGGGCGAAGGCATGCCGGTTGCTATTCCAGGAACTGCGGTGGCTGCTATCGGTGAAAATCCAGGCGCCGTTGAAGATGTACGGAGCGCCGCGCATGGCCGCCACATCGGCCGGGATGGGAGGGGGCGTGCTCTGCATCTCGGGGATCGGATTGGTGAGGTCCAGGTAGCGCGAGAGCCGGTTCTGCGCGTCGTAGAGGCCGGTCTCAAATTCATAGCGCAGCCCCAGGTTCAGGGTCAGGTTGCGCGTCAGCTTGATATCATCCTGCACGTAGCCGGCGTAAAAATCGGTCCGGGGCTGCTGGAGCGGAATGAAATTCGCGCTGGAACTCGAGTCCAGGGCGCCCAGCAGGAAGGTCGCCCAGCCGTCGCCGCTGAGCCGCGTGTTCGGGGAGAGGAAGGTGTTGGCCGTCTGGGCCGGACCAAAATTAAAACTCATCAGGTTGGGCCGCACCGAAAAGCCGCGCAACAGCCGGCTCTCGCCACCCACCTTGAGATCGTGCTTGCCCAGGTACTTGGCGATCTTGGCGCTGTAGTTGTAACTCTGCGGATGCTGATACCACCAGCCGCCCTTTCCGAACGACGCCGAGCCGTAGGTGCTGATATTCAGGTTCGGGTAGTACACCGCCGGAATCCCGCTGTTCAGATAAGGCTGATACCACGGATTGTTCGGCCAGAACTTGGCGAGCCCGGCGGAGCCGACCTGCGCCGAGGGCGCGTTGTAGTCGTCGTTCAAGGTGGCGTAGCTGAAGCGCAGGTCGAGCACCGTGGAATTGTTCATCGTGTAGACGGCGTCGCCGGCCATGTTTTGCGAATACATCACGCCGCCGTTGTCATTGGGCATGGCGGGCGAGTTGTTGGGTGTGTAGTTGTTCTGATCGATGGTGGTGTGGAAGCGGCTATAGCGGCCGAAGATTTTCCATTTGTCGTTCACGTTCCAGTCGGTCCGCTGGCTGATATTCAGATATTTCAGGAACCAGACGTACCCGGTTTTGAAGTTGTTCACCCCGGTGGCATCGTCGCCCGGCCCGTTGGGCTGCCAGATGTCCTTGAGGAAGATCAGGGCCGAGGGGTCCATGCGCGCATTGGGGATGCGGTTGCCGACGAAGGGCGTGCGCGAGACCGCGCCGGTGGCGGAGTTGAACTGCGTGCTCCAGGGGTCGTAGATCACGCGCTGCGCGCCGGCGCCGTTGAACGACTGGGAGAAGTCTCCGGTGCGCTCCAGCGCGGTAGGGAGCGTGAGCAGGGCGGAGAAGGGCTGGCTCACGTGCCACTGCTCGTAGGCGAAGAAGGAGAACAGCTTGTTCTTGACGATGGGGTTGCCCAGCGTGCCGCCCCAGATGTTATTGCGCACCAGGTTCGGGGTGTGGGTCACGGAGTTCGTGACCGCATTCAACGCCGGATTACGGCCGAAATAGTAAGCCGTGCCGTGGAACGAATTGGTACCGGACTTCATGCCGATGCTCAGCACGCCGCCGGCGCTGTGCCCGAACTCCGCATCCACGCTGTTCTGCTGCACGGAGAACTCCTGCACGGCGTCCATCGGCAGGTTGTAGGAGCCCTTCCAGCCAAGTTGGAGCGGGGCGCCATCGAGCTGCAAATCGTTCTGCGTGGAGGTGCTGCCGCCCACGTCCAGTTCGCTGGACGACCACATATAAAAGGGATAGCGCTGCGCCAGCGTGCCATAGCGGTTGACCACCGCCGGATCGAGCAGCGCCAGGGTGAAGGGGTTGCGCTGCATGATGGGCAGATCGTTCAGCATCTTCCCATTCACGGTCTGCTCCATGGTGCTGGTGTTGAACTGCAACCCTACCGCCGCCGCGCTCACGTTGACGGTCTCGGTAGTGGAGCTCATGCCGAGCGTGGCGTCCACGGTCACGTCGCCGCGCACTTGCACGATCACGTTCTGCTGCACGAACTTGCTGAACCCGGGGTGCTCGACCAGCACGGAGTAAGTGCCAGGATCGACCAGATCGAACACGTACAGACCAACGTCATTGGTCTGCTTGACGCTCTCCACGCCGGTGTTGTCGTTGTGCAGGCGCACCACGGCGCCGGCCACCACGGCGTGGGTGGGGTCGGTGACGATGCCCTGCACACGGGCGCGCGAGTCCTGAGCCTGTGCCGCGCCGAACAGGAAAGCCACGGCCAGAAGCGCCGCGCCACGATGCAAAGCCCGCCTAGCGTTGACGATCATGAGACACCTCCAATCTGAGCGGAAAAATCATGGCAGGCGCATAGGGTGCCGGCGCAAACCGACCATAGAGGCGTCAATTCGCAAACGGAAAGCATCCCCACTACCCGCTACAGAGCCCGGGGCCGAAAAGCTTGGAGAGATTTTCTATCAGATCCCTGACTGAGTCAAGGACAATATCTGGAAGATCTGTTCGATAGCGGAGCGCTGAGCGGGGACCTGGGCTGCCGGTCCTCTCCTGGCAGCCCTTTTTTCGGTTACGGCACACTCGTCCTCCGCTTCGCTCCGGACATCCGTCCACTCAGCCTGCTGAGGGGGATCGGAGCTAACCGAAATCAGCCGCCCGCCTGCCATGGGACCGTATGGTGCGCCGCTGCCGAGAGAGAGCCGAACCTGGTCTCCGGCGCATCGTTCCGCTGGCGGCATAATTGCAAATCAGTTGCAGATTTTGCTTGATTCGAGAGTCTTGTTTCCGTAAGATGGACCAGAGAGGGCCATGATGCAAGCTCGGAACTGCTCTTGCGGCGGAGTCACAACCTTAGAAATGATTGCGACTCATTTGCAACTGGAGACACGTCCCTGGATTTCCTGACGGACCCTCTGGTGCTTGCCGATGAGCTCGCCTCCAAAGGCGTACACATGGCCGCGCAACGCCGAGTGTTGACGAACCCGGAGGGCATTGCCGCGCGTGCGTGACGGCGGAAACCGAACCTAAGGAGGATGCGAAGGCCTCTTGACGTAAGTTGAAGCAGAACAGGTCCCCACGGAATACTTTTGGCGAAGCACCGTGGAGACCTGCGAATCGACAACCCGGAAGGTTGGCGTCCTCCTCATTATAAGGCCGCCCACGACGCCTTCGGCAAGGCTTGGCCCGCCGCGGCGCCGCTGCCGTCGCGCGTGATGTCGTACCGGGATTCGTAGTCTATCGCCCATTTTTACTGCGCCTGGCGATATTCAGGAGAACACAGGAAATGAGGATCAAGATCAAACCGCGCAAGTCCAAGAAAGACGGGAACGGGCAGAACGGCTGGCCGACGGCCTATCGATGGGCGGCCATGGGGACGCTGGTCGCATACTCCGCAACCGGTACGAAAACGGTCAACCTGGCTCGGGCACAAGACGTGGGGGGGCCAGTCCCCGCAAAGCGCACCATTTCGCATACGCAGGGATCACAACCGGTGCGACGCTTTGGGATTCCGGCAGGGCCGCTTGACTCGGCCATCGAAGCCTTCCGGCAAGTCACGGGAATCACGGTTACGCTCTCCACTGAAGGCCTCCGCGCGATCTCGTCACCGGGCGTGATGGGACTCTATACTCCTGAACAAGCGCTTGAGAGGCTATTGGCAGACACGGGCCTGACTTATCGCTTCACATCCGCCGATTCCGTTTCCGTGGACCTTAAGAGCGTGGCGCAATCCGTGGAGGTCACGGCCAGCATCGAAGCCCTGGCCGCGTCATCACCAAAATATCCGACCCCGCTGCTCGATACGCCGCAGACCATCTCCGCCGTTCCGGAGCAAGTCATACAGGCGCAGGGCGTCACGACCTTGCGAGACGCGCTGCGGAACGTGGCTGGAATCAGCCTGGCCGCGGGAGAGGGCGGCTCCCAGGGCGACAACCTGACCATCCGGGGCTTCACGGCGCGCAATGACCTTTACATCGATGGGATGCGGGATTTCGGAAGCTACTATCGCGACCCTTTCAACATCCAGGAGGTGGAAGTTCTGCAGGGGCCGTCTTCAGTTACTTTCGGACGCGGCTCGACGGGCGGCGTCGTCAATCAGGCCAGCAAGACGCCGGGCTTGCAGGGATTCATCTCCGGAACGATCACCCTGGGAACCGATCGGACGCGGCGGGGCACGCTGGACATCGACAAGCCGCTCACCGTGTTCGGTTCGCACGCCGCCTTCCGGCTGAACCTCATGGGCGACATGAACAACATCGCAGAGCGGAATATCGCGGAGAACCGCCGCTTTGGGGCGGCCCCGTCACTGGCGCTGGGATTGGGAACGCCGACGCGGCTCACCTTCAGCTACCTGCACCTGAACGCGGATGACACGCCCGATTACGGCATACCGTGGCTGTTTAACGGTCCCGCGCCGGTAAACCGGGCGAATTACTACGGCTTCCAGGACGGCAACTTCCTGCGCACTGACGATCACATCGGCACAATCAAGGCGGAGCACGACTTTTCTCCCCGAATCACCCTGCGCGACCAGTTGCGCTACGCCAATTACGAGCGCGACGTGCGCATCACCGAACCGCAGATCATTTCGCCGGCAACCGGCGCGGCGCCCAAAGTTGCCACCCCGCCGAGCCGACTGGCCGTGAGTCGCAACGAGCTCTCCTCCAACAGCGTCGAGGGATTGCTCGACGAGCAACTGGACCTCAGCATGCAGTTTCAGACCGGATTCCTCCGTCACACCCTCGTCACGGGCGCCGAAGGGACAAAGGAGACGTCCAATCCGGCGCGGCCAAGGTGGACGAACGTTCCCACCACAAGCCTGCTGGATCCAGACCCGTACCAGGCCTTCTCAGGGACCGAAACCATCTCCTCCATTGTTCATACGACGGCGCTGAGCGCGGCTGCGTACCTGCTGGATACGATCCAGATCGGCAGGATGTGGAATCTCTCCGGAGGATTCCGGTTCGACCGCTTCGACACGGCATACACGCAACAGGTCTCGCCTGCATCGGCATTCCACCGGATCGACAACATGCCGAGTTGGCGGGCCGCCTTGGTTTTCAAACCTGTGCCCATCGGCAGCATCTATTTTGATGCGGGCACCTCGTTCAACCCGTCCGCGGAATCGCTTTCACTTAGCGCGGCCAACGCAAATCTCCCGCCAGAGAAGAACCTTACTTATGAATTGGGAACTAAGTGGGAGGTCGGCAGTCATCATTTGTCCCTGCGAAGCGCATTGTTTCGGACCGACAAATACAATGCGCGCGAGCCCGATCCGGCGAACTCGCTGCTGAATGTGCTCGGGGGCAGCCAGCGTGTGGGAGGGTTTGAGTTTCAGGCGCAGGGAAGGCTGACCAGCCGATGGGAGCTTCTTTCGGGCTTCGCGTATCTGGACAGCGAAGTTGTCAGCTCGAAATACTATCCCGCCGCGGCCGGCTATCCGCTGGCCAACGTGCCGAAATACACCTGCAATCTGTGGACGGAATACCGTCTTCCCCGAAGCTGGGGCATGGGCGCGGGCACCAACTATGTATCGAGCCGGACCGCGAGTTCTACAGCGCCGCTCGATCCCGTGACGGGCCTCATCAAGGAGGTTCCGGGCTACTGGGTATTCCATGCGATGGTGAAACACCCCCTGAATGAGCATATGGACCTGCAGGTGAACGTGAACAACATCGCCAACCGCTATTACTACGACGAACTGCATCCCGGGCATATCGTGCCCGGGCCCGGGCGCTCGGCGCTCGCCAGCCTGACGTTCAAGTTCTGAGTTGGGAGCGGCGACGCCTCTGAGCGCCGCCGTGATGCCGCAGGATCCTCTGTTGGAGAGACAAGATGCTTTTAGCCGTTCCGGATGTACTCACTGCCGAACAGGTTCTCAAAGCCCGGCAGATTTTCGAGCAAGCCGAATGGGTGGATGGCCGCGTCACAGCCGGCCATCAATCCTCGCGCGCTAAGGACAATGTGCAGCTGGCCGAGGGCTCGCCCGCGGCACGCGAACTCGGGGACATGGTCCTCGCGGCGCTGGAAAGGAATCCCTTGTTTATTTCGGCGGCGCTTCCGGAACGCGTGTTCCCGCCGCTGTTCAACCGTTATGCGGGCGGGCAAGCCTTCGGCACCCACGTGGACAACGCGATTCGGCAGGTGACCGGCACGCCACACCGCCTCCGCACGGATCTTTCAGCGACGCTTTTTTTCACGGGTCCTGACGAATACGACGGCGGTGAGCTGGTGATTGAAGACACGTACGGGACTCACAGCGTGAAGCTTCCCGCGGGGCATATGATCCTCTATCCCTCGACGAGCCTGCACCATGTGCGGCCCGTGACGCGAGGGGCGCGCATCGCGTCGTTCTTCTGGATTCAAAGCATGGTCCGCGAGGATAGCGAGCGGACGCTGCTGTTCGATCTGGATCTCGCCATTCAGCGGCTCGCGGGCGAGCAGCCCGATCATCCCGCAGCCGTGCAGCTCACCGGCGTCTATCACAATCTGCTCAGAAGATGGGCCATCGTCTGAAGAACCCAAGCTCCTGTTACGGTGCGCGCGGTGTTCGTCGCCTACACCGAAATATCGGAGGGCCATTCATCATTGGCGGATCCAGGGCGGCCGGGATTCCGATCTCATGGAAGCCGTAGCGGTCTAGTCCGCCGCCTGGCCGCCGGTGGCGCCCTTCCGGATCTCGGTTTTGGCCATGTCCTCCAGGAAAGTCACGATGGCGGAATGGTCCAGGTCGCCGCGGCCGTGGTTCATCAGGGCCATCAGCATCTGCTGCACGAGGGAGGTCAGCGGAAGGGCCAGTTTCATGGATTCGGCGGCCAGCAAGGCATTGCGCAGGTCTTTCTGGTGGAGACGAATGCGGAAGCCCGGAGCGAAGTTGCGGGCAAGCACCATGGGGGCCTTGGCATTCAGCACAGTGCTCCCCGCCAGGCCTCCCTTGACGGCGTTGAACACCACTTCGGGATCGAGGCCGGCCTTGGCCGCCAGCAGCAGCGCCTCTCCCATGGCGGCGATGTTGCAGGCCACCATGATCTGATTGGCCAGCTTGGCCACGTTGCCGGCGCCCACCGGGCCGGTCAGGACCGCGCTCGATCCCATGACCTGGAACAGGGGCAGCACTTGGTCGAAAATCTCCTGCTTTCCGCCGGCCATGATGGCGAGCGTGCCGTCGATGGCTTTCGGTTCGCCGCCGCTGACCGGCGCGTCGAGGAATTCGACGCCGCGCCGGGCGCAAGCGGCTGCGACCTTCTGCGATACCAGCGGGCTGATGGAACTCATGTCCACCAGGATGGCGCCCGGTTTCGCGCCTTCGAGCACGCCGTCGGGGCCAAGCACAGCGGCCTCCACATCGGGTCCATCGGGAAGCATCGTGATGGTGACCGCGGCTCTGGCCGCGACGTCGCTCGAGGAGGCGCCCGCACCGGCGCCCGCCTTCACGAGATCCTCGACATGCGCCGCCACCACATCGTAGACCAGCAATTCGTGACCTGCCTTCAGCAGGTTGCGGGACATCGGCTTTCCCATGATGCCCAGACCTATGAATCCGACTTTCACTTGCGACTCCTTTCCATGACCTATACTGATAGCAGATTAACAGATCTTTAACATAGCGTTTTTTGAATGGAGTTTGAACTACATTGACCATTAGATATGCGTGGCTACTGGCGGTTGTCTTATTCGCCTCGGGCTGCGGGAAGGCGGAGCGGGCAGAGGCCGTTCGACTGTCCAAAGTTCTCACCCAGAAGCAAGGCGACTTCGCCGGCGCGAACACCATGGAAGAGGAGTTTGTGAACGGCGCGCGGGTCTGGTGCGAAGGCATCGTGACCAACGGCGCAGGCCGGGGAGAAGAATTGAACCGAAACGCCAGTGTCGCCACGGTGCTGGCAAAATCGGCGGCGGACGTCAGCACCCAACTGGGCCAGGTGCGCCAGGCGGTCTACGACCAATCCTTCCAGGCGGAGTATCCGCAGAGCGTCCGCACGGGGTTGATCAGCCAACTGACCCAACGCCAGAGGGTGCTGCAGCAGTTGCGGGCGTTCTTGCAGCAGTCCGCGAAGGAGCTGGAGCAGTATCAGCAGAACAAATCCTATGCGGGTGACACTTACCCGGGTGTGATCCAACAACTGGGTGCGCTGCTCAATGCGTACAAGGCGCCCGACGATGCCGTGGGAGCGGCGCTGGCGGCCCTGAAAACGAAATATCGCCTGACGGGCAGCGAACCGTGACGCCGGTGCGGCGCGCGGCGTCGCCGAAAAAAGATTTATGCCGCTTCCGATAGACCGCAGGAGTTTCCTGGGAGCCGTGGGGCTGGCGCTGACGCCGCCGGGGGCGGCCAAAACGGTGCGGCTGGGCGTAGTCGGCACCGGAGGGCGAGGCACCAGCCTGCTTCAGATCGCCGCGTCCCTGCCGGGCGTCGAGTTTCCGGCCTTGTGCGACATCAACCCGCAGCACCTGGCCCGGGCGCAGGACGTAGCGGTGACGGCCGGGCGCAGCAAGCCGGAAGGATATACCAGCGAGGAAGATTACCGGCGGCTGATGGCGCGCGAGGATCTGGATGGAGTCCTCATCGCGACGCCCTGGGAGTGGCACACCCCCATGGCCGTCTATTCGATGCAGGCGGGCAAATACACCGGGGTGGAGGTGCCCGCGGCCCTCACCATCGAGCAGTGCTGGGACCTGGTGAACACGCAGGAACGCACGGGCACGCCCTGCATGATGCTGGAGAACTGGAGTTTCCGCAGGGACAACCTGGCGGTGCTGAACATGATCCGCGCCGGGCTGCTGGGAGAGATCAACCACTGCCACTGCGCGCACTCCCACGACTGCACGTATTGGTACTTCGACCCGGACGGCAACCCGCGCTGGCCGGCCGCCTACCTGATGAAGCGCAACGCCGACCAATACCCCACGCACAGCCTCGGGCCGGTGATCAGTTGGCTGGACCTGAATTGCGGCGACTATCCGGCTTACCTGACCTCGACGGCCACGCGCTCGATCAGCCTGCCGCACTATTTCGCGAGGAAGTTCGGGCCGGAGCATCCGGCGGCCCGGCGCAAGTACGCGCAGGCGGACATCGTGACCTCGGTCGTGAAGACGGTCAAGGGCAACACCATCGTCATCAATAACGACATGCAATCCCCGCGGCCGTATGACAACCGCTGGGAGATCTCCGGCACGGAAGGTCTGTACAACGAGCAGCGCAACGCGGTTTACATCGCCGGCGTCAGCCCCAAGCCAGACACCTGGGAGCCGTTCCCGCCGTACCAGCAGAAGTTCGATCACCACTGGTACGCGGAGCTGGAGCGCGCGGACCCGGGACTGTTGCGAAAGCCGCTGGCGCACGGAGGCCCGGATTACGTGGAAATCCGCTTGTTCATCGAGGCGATTCGGAACCGGACGGCCACTCCGCTGGACATTTACGATTCGGTGCTGATGTGCGCGGTGATTCCGCTGTCGGAGCAATCCATCGCCCAGAGCAGCGCGCCGGCGCCGTTTCCGGACTTCACGCGCGGCCGGTGGCGCAACAGAAAGCCGTATTTCGGCGTGCCAGCGTAACGGGTGTCAGTATGTCTTCCAGACGGAGGTTTTTGGGAGCGCTCGCGGCGTCGGGCGCTCTCTCGACAGGGCCGGCTGCGGCGCAGGGCGGGACCGGCAAGGATCGTCCCGGGATTGGTTTGATCGGCTGCGGCGCGCGCGGCTCGCACCTGGCGCAGGTGGTCCGGGAGTCGGGCCAGGCGGAGATCGTGGCGGTATGCGACGTCTACCGGCCGCGGCGCGAACGGGCGGCCCAGCGGTTCGGAGCCAGCGGGTACGCTTCCGCCGCCGATCTGCTGCGCGATCCGAAGGTGGACGGTGTGATCGTGGCCACGCCGGACCGCGTGCACGTGTATAACGCGCTCGAAGCGGTCCGCGCGGGCAAGGATGTCTATTGCGAAAAGCCCCTGACCCACTGGCAGCAGTTCGAGCAGTTGAAGCAGCTCGTGCGGGAGGTGCGCGAGCGCCGGAACGTCTTCCAGATCGGCGCGCAGTGGGTGACGGACGCGCTGTGGCTGCGCGCCGCGGACCTGGTGAAGCAGGGCGCCATCGGCAGGCCGGTACACGCGCAATGCGGCTACTTTCGCCACGGGGACAGCGGGGAGCGCGGCATGCCCATCGACGACCCGAATGCCCGTCCAGGGCCGGACTTGAACTGGGACGCCTGGCAGGCGGACGCCCCGCAGCGCCCGTTCACGGTTTCCCGGCTGTTTCAGTGGCGCATGTACATGGACTATTCGGGCGGTCCCTCGACGGATCTCTATCCGCATCCCATGACCCGCCTGTTCAAGATTCTGGGCGCGAATTTCCCGAACCGGGTAGTGGCTGTCGGGGGCAAGTACGTGTACGACGGCGGGCGGGATGTGCCGGATACCTTTGACCTGCTGATCGAATACCCGGAGCATCTCACCGTGGCGGTGCTGGGCACCATCTGCAACGAAACCGGCCTGGATACGGTGGTGCGGGGCACCGAAGGAACCTTGCGTTTCGAGCAGGGCGGGTTTGTCATCGAACCGCAGCAAGGCTCGGCCGGGCGGCGGGTGGCCATGTCGATCGACCGGCACGAGTACGATCACATGCGGAACTTTCTGGAATGCATGCGCACGCGCCAGACCCCCAACGGCGACATCGAACTGGGGTATCGCGTGCAGGTTCCCCTAATTATGGCCATGCGCGCGTTTACCGAAGGAAAGGTGGCCTATTTCGATGCGGCATCCGAAAGCATCCGGCTGGGCTGAATTCACCCGGCGCAGCATCCTGCGGACCGCCGGAGGGCTGGCCGCGGCGGCGGCTTGGGGCGCCGGGGACGTGCGCCTGGAGGACACCCCCGGCGAGAAGGTTGCGGTGCGCTATGGGGAGCAAGCGCTGCTCGATTACCGCTACGACCGGTCGCGGCCCAAGCCGTACGTGCACCCGTTGTACCTGCCTGGCGGCGAGCCGGTCACCCTCGACAGCCCGGCAGATCACGTGCATCACCGCGGCCTGATGCTGGCCTGGTCCGACCTCGAAGGTTTTGATTTCTGGGGCGAGACGAATCCCGGGCCGCACGGGCGGATCGTGCACCAGCGTTTCGAGCGCCTGGCGCGCGGCAAGCCGGCGGTGATCACGGCGCTCAACCACTGGATCGCCGGTGATAAGGTCCTGCTGGTGGAGCGGCGCACGCTGCGCATCGGCCCGCCGCCTCCGGAGGGGATCTGGATGGAGTGGACCAGCGAATTGACCGCTCCGGAGCCGCTCTCGCTGGCCGCCGGCGAGCACGTGTACAACGGGCTCGGCATCCGCTTCCCGCACAGCATGGACGGCGCCAACGTCCTGAACGAGCGCGGAACGGCGCGAATCGAGAAGGCCAACGGCGAGGCGGCCCGCTGGTGCACGTACTTTGGCCCGCTGGGCGGAGTGGCCTTTTTCGATCACCCCGCGAACCCGCGGCATCCCACGCCGTTTTTCGTCATGAACAAGCCGTTCGGATATATCAGCGCGGCGCCGACCTTCCGCGAGCCGCTTCCCCTGGGGAAAGGCGGGAAAGCCGTCTTCCGCTGGGGAGTGCTCAGCTACGCCGGCGGACCGGAACCTGAGACGCTCAATCGCCTGTTTCGAAAATGGAGCCAAACATGAGCGAAGAAAAACTGGGGGCTGCCATCCTGGGAACCGGCGACGTTTCCGGCGAGCACATCAAGGCCTACCAGCAGAACCCCTATACCGAGGTGCGCGCCATGCTCAGCCACGACCGCGCACGCGTGGAAGCCAAGGCCGCGCAATACGGCTTATCCGGCTGCCGTGCTTACACCAGCCTCGAAGAACTGCTCAAGGACGACTCGATCCAGGTAGTCTCCATCTGCACGCCGCATCATCTGCATGCCGAGCAGGCGATCGCCTGCGCCGAATCCGGCCGGCATGTGCTGGTCGAGAAACCAGTGGCGCTCGATCTCGATAGCTTGCGCAGACTCGATGCGGCGGTGCGCAAGGCCGGCGTGCGCAGCCTGGCGAGCTTCGTGCTGCGCTGGAACCCGCTGTATACGACCATCAAGGCCATCCTGGCCGACGGCACGATCGGCGACCTTTTCTATGCTGAACTGGATTACTTTCACGGCATCGGGCGCTGGTACACCGGATACGAATGGATCCGCAAGAAAGCCATGGGCGGCAGCAGCCTGCTCACCGGCGGGTGCCACGCGGTGGACGGCCTGCGCTGGTTTTTGGACCAGGAGGCTATCGAGGTTTTCAGTTTCGCGAACTGGAGCAAAGGCAATCCCCTAGGCTACGAGTATGAGCCGAACAGCGTCACGCTGATCCGGTTCGCGGACGGGCAGGTCGGGAAAGTGGGCAGTTCCGTCGAGTGCGTGATGCCCTACGCCTTCAATATCCTCCTGATGGGCAACCAGGGCACGATTCGGAACAACCAACTCTTCACCAGGCGCTGGCCCGGGCAAACGGGTTGGGCGGCGATTCCCACGATTCTGCCCGACAGCGGGGCGGTGACCCATCATCCGTTCCACGCCGAGATCGATCATTTCGTGGAGTGTATCCGCAGCGGCAGGGAGTCGCACTGCAACCTGGCGGATGCGGTGAAGACCCATGAAATCTGCCTGGCAAGCGAGATCTCCGCGCGGACGAACCGGCCGGTGCGGCTGCCGCTTAGCGATTAAATTAAACTGCTCGAACCGCAATCTACTCGACTCGCAATGCGTCTGTCGGATTGACACCCGAGGCCCGACGCGCGGGAACGAAGGCCGCGCCCAGCCCAGCCGAACAAAGCGCCAGCATGGCGATAGCGATCACGATGGGGTCGAAGGGTTTCACGTCATAGAGCTGCGACTCCACCAGCCGGCCCAGCGCCCAGACAACCGGCAGACCGATGCCGATTCCGCAAAGGACCATCGCTAATGCATCGCGAAGCACCAGCCAGATTGCCGACCAGCGTCTGGCGCCGAGCGCCAGGCGGATCCCGATCTCGCGCGTGCGTTGCGTCACGACAAACGACATCACGCCATACAGACCCACTAGCGAAAGCAGCAGCGCCAGTACGCCGAAGCCGCCGGATAACCTCGCCAGCATGTGCTCAGTGTTCAAGGAGCGATCGACCTGCTCCTCTAAGGTGCGGAAATTGGTCATGGGCAACGCCGGATCGACGCCGCGCACAATTGTGCGAAGCGTTCTGAAAGACGATTGCCCGGTTCCATGAACTCGCACGTAGAAGGTGGCCGCGGCTTCTCCCTGGAACGGGAAAAAGGCCTGCTCCGATTCCTCGCGAATCCCGCGATAACTGAAGTTCGACACCACGCCGACAATTTCGGTGTTCGGCCTGGCGTCCGGTCCCGAGCCCTGGCAGATGCGCACCCCCAACGGGTTCCGCCCTCCCAGGTAACGCTTCACGAATGCCTGGTTCACGATCGCCGAGCGCCAGCCCCGTACGCCAGGCGCCCCGATATCGTGGTCGTCGAAGTTTCGTCCCGCAATCACTTTGATGCCCATGGTTGGGAAGAATCCTGGCGTAACGGAATTCAAATTCACGTCGCCGTCGGTCGAAAATCGTTTGTCTGCCAGGATCGTCATCGGATTGTTCCAGCTTCCGCCGGTCAGCAGTGCGAATCGCGCAACCGAGGACTCCTGAACGATCGGGGACTGCCGAATGGTTTCGTCGATGCGGCGAATCAGCCGGTTCCCCTCCTCTTCGGAATACCCGCTTCGCTGGCAGTCGATTCCGAATGAGACAAGGCTCGCCGTTGGGAATCCCGGCCCTTTCGCCATCAAGGCATCCAGAGTCCTGACGAACAACGCGGCGCTGACCACCAGGATCAGAGTCAAGGCAATCTGCACCGTCACAATCAGCCTGCGAAGCCGGACGCTGCCGAACCCGGTGCCGCCTCGCTCACGGAGCGATGACACCAGCGACCGCCGCCCGGCCTGCCATGCCGGTGCGAGACCACTCAAAATGCCCGCCGCCATGCTGGCGGCAAACGCAAAGAGCAGCAGCCGTAAGTCTACGTTCGCGTGCAAAGCGGTTTCGCTAGCGCTCGCGCCCACGGCGGAGGTCCCGCTGGGGGGAAGGAGTGCAATCAAGGTTCGCACGGCAAGCGGAGCGGCCGCCGTGCCGAGCAATCCTCCCGCCAGCCCAATCAGCAGGCTTTCGGTCAGTAGCTGCCGTCCCAACCGCCCGCGCGACGCGCCCAGCGCCAGCCGTGTGCCGATCTCGCGGTCGCGAGCCGATCCGCGCGCCAGGAACAGTCCGGAGACATTCAGACAGGCCAGCCCCAGCAGCACCGCCGTCACCGCGAAGAGCACCCATAACGGTTCCATCATCCGCCGCCTCAGTGCGGAATGGCCTTGCGGCGCGGCCATGAGCACCAGCGACGAACGGAGAAATCTCTGCCGGCGTTCTGCCGTGATCACGGGAAATCCCGGGCGGCTCATATCCTGCTGCAGCATCGCCTTGAACCACGGTTGCAGCCCCGCCTCGGCTTCCCGCAGCGTGACGCCCGGATTCAACCGGCCCAGCACTTGCATCCAGCGGGTGCGGCGGTCGTGAAGATCCTTGAAGCCGGGGATGATCGCCGTCGCCATCGAGGCGGGAATCCAGAGCGATGGAACCTCACCGACGTCGATGCCCCGAAATGTCGAAGCGGCCACTCCGATTACGGTCAGCGGATGCCGATTCACCAGCACCTTCCGGCCGACCACATCGGCAGCGCCTGCGAGTTGCGTTTTCCAAAAATCGTAGGAGATCACCGCCACCGGATTGGCGTCCGGCCGGCGATCGTCGTCATTCGTGAGCACCTGCCCCAGGGCCGGCCCTGCTCCCAGCACCGGGAAGTAGTTGCCGGAAATGATTTCCGCGGTCGCGGCGCGGGAATCGCTGCCAGTCGAGAGGTTGACCATCGTGAGCGCGCGGCAGAATACGCCTTCGAAAATCTGTTTCTGCTGATCCAGATCGCGGCAGATGGGATAAGACAGGAGATTCCAACTGCCAAAGCCACTTGCGACCATGTCGCCTTTCCAATCGACCAAAACCAGCCGCTCCGGCTGGCGCACCGGCAAGGCGTGCAGCAGCACCTGGTCCACCAGCGAGTAGATCGCCGTCGTCGCTCCAATGCCGAGCATCAGTGAGAGCACGGCGGTAACGGTGAACGATGGCGTCTTGCGAAAAGAGCGCACAGTGAAGCGGAGATCGTAGACGAAATCCCGCAGCCATCGAGTCAGCCAGATGTCCCGTACTTCTTCTTGAATTTGCGCGACTCCGCCCAGTTCCAGCAGGGCCTGCCTGCGTGCTTCGTCCGCCGGCAGCCCGGTTTGCTCGAAATCGTGGATTCGCCGCTCGAGATGGTAGCGCAGTTCGCGGTCCAGGCTGCTTTCCAGCTTCCCGCGCCGGAGCCAATTCACCAGTTCTCTCATCGGGTGCCCTCATTGAAAATGAGCTGAACCGCTCCGGCGAGGCGTGCCCAACTGTCTTTTTCGGCGGCGAGTTGCTTGCGCCCGGAAGCCGTCAAGGAATAGAACTTCGCGTCGCGCCCCGTTTCCGATTGTTTCCATTCGGCCCGAAGCCATCCCTTTTGCTCCAGCCTGTGCAGCGCGGGATAGAGAGAGCCTTGGTTCACTCTGACCACCGCCCGCGAGACTTGGTCCAGTCTTTGGGCAATGCCGTAGCCATGGGCGGGCTCCAGCGACAGAATCTGCAAAATCAGCATGTCCAGTGTGCCTTGCGGAATGGGAAAACGCGAGGAAGACATCAATATCCCGACCTTCGACCTATCAGCCTAGCGCATGATAGGTAGAAGGTCAAGGCATAAGGTACAGCCCTGCCGCGGGAGCTAATAGTCTCTAAAGCCGGATCCTGTAAATCTTCAGGGCCGTCTTTCCGAGGATCCACTCCTTGTCCTCGGCCGTGAAGAAAGGGATCAGGTCTTTCATCACCACATACTCGAAGAAATTGGCGTAAACCAGGCGCCGCGGACCGTAGCGGTCGTACAGCCGGCGGAGAAACGGCCAGACATCCCGGTAGGGCAGTTCCTTGGTCTTGGAAAGGTTGATCATGGTCGTGCGGATATACACGTTGGGAAGCCGGGCCATGTCCAGCAGCGGCCCGAAGCCCTCGCTATCCGGCTTGGTGATGTCAATCATCGCCATGTGATCGACCACCACGGTGACGCCGGGGAACCGGCGGGCCATGTCGGCCACCTGGTTCACCTGGTGCGGCGCCAGAAAGATGTGAAAGACGGCGCCGAGCTCTTCCGCTTTTTTCCAGAGGGGATAGCACACCGGATCGTTGAACCAGACAACGTTGCGGTCGTAGATAGGGCTGATCCGCAGACCGATCAGGCCGTCTTCTTTCATGAGCCGCTCCAGACGCGACGGGTTCTCTTTGTCGTCAGGCCGGAAGAGCCGGTAGCCAACCAGCAGGCCATAGCCGGAAAACTTACGGGGATACGTTTTGACGCAGTGGATGGTGTAGGAATTGTCCCGCCCGTAATAGCAGACGTGCGAGATCACGACATGATCGTTCTGTTGCAGCTCCATCTCATGGAGCAGATACTCGGCCGAATAGTCATACGGCACGAGCTCCTTCGGGCAGGTGGCCAGCTCCTGGCGGATCGGAAAACGCGGGTCGTTCACCACCCAGGCGTGCTCGGCGGCATTGACCACCGGCGGACGTCCGGGAGCCGCGGGCAGGGCCGCTGCGGCGCCCGCCTGCAAGAGGTCGCGGCGCGTCATGCGGCAATGCTATCACACCGCTCTCAGTAGCTCAGCAGCACGTGCCAGATGTAGAGGTAGGCGAGGCCGTCGATCTCCTCCCACACGCGCCGGACCAGAGCGGGGTCCCCGGAGATAGGCGGCAGTTCCGGCAGTTTCTCTTCAAAGGGCAAGCAGACGCCGGGCGGCACTCTGGGCGCGGACAACCAGTCCGGCGACCCGGGGCTGGGCGCGGCGGGGGCAGGCGGCAGCTTGCCGGAGGGAGAGGATGCGGAGCGGTACACGCCGTACTCCAGGGTGGCATCCGTCATGGCGCGCAAGTTCTCCGGCGCGGCGTCGTTTTGCATGATGGCGGCGGCGTCCATGATATAGCCGCCGCCGGCGCCCAGCGTCTCGATCAGTTGCTGGCAGCACGCCTTCACCTCTTCGGGCTTGGCAAAAGCCAGCAGCGCGTTGGGCACGCCGCCGCTCAGACAAAACTTCTTGCCAAGAGCCTGCCGCGCCGCCCGCACATCCGTGCGGTCGATGTGGAACATGATGCTGCCAGCGGGCAGTTCGGCGAAGCGCTCCAGGTGCGCGTCCCACTTCCCTTCGGCATAAAACAGGACCTGGTTTCCCTGCCCCCACAACGCCTCCACAATGGGCTTCAGCGTGGGCCAGTAGATCGTCTCGAAGTGCTCGCGGGAAATAAACGGTGTGCAGCCGCGATGCATCCAGATGGGGATGGGGATCTGTTTGCCCGGGTCGGCGCTGGTGAGCGCGATGTAGCCCAAGTGCGGCATCAGCGCCTGGCAGGCTTTCTGCACCTTTTCGGGGATCTCCTGCAAGTCGAACGCCAGCCCCAGGTAGCCGCGCAGCTTGTCGGCCAGGATATCCAGCGGCGCTTTCAACATCCCGCAGATGGCGGAGACCGTGCCGCACTCCCGGCGCATCCGTTCGATCTGCGGCCCGAACGCCTGAAAGTAGCTCAGCATGGCCATGCCGCCCTTGACGAACGAGAGATTGTTGCGGTACGACGCGGGCTTACCCTTGGCGCTGACCTCGCCGCTCACGCGCGGCAGCCAGGTCTCGTAGAGAAAGCGCGTGGGATCCTCGATCAGCTCGTCGTACTCCTCGCGCTTCATGAAGGCGTCCTGCTCGCCGGGTTCGCGGTACTGGAAGCAGACATCGGGACCCACGTCGATACCGGGGGCGCCGTAGTACCGCAGACCGATGGCCTGTGTGAGGCCGGTCCACACGTACACCATGTTGGGCACGGCGGCATCCCAGTCGAAATCCTTGCAGCAGCGGATGACGGCTTCGAAGGCCAGGCGGTAGTCGTGCGTGACCTGCTGGCAGGTATAGCCGGCATACCTGGCGGTAACCTCGGCCGCGAAAGGCCGCAGCGGAACGCGATCCGGCACACCGTTACGCATCGCCGTGACGTAGCGCTGGAGCCGTTCGGCGTACAGTTCCTCGGTCGGTCTGTTCATGCCAATCCCGTTTTCAGAGCGATTCTAGCCGCTGGCATCGGCCGGGGCAATCATATCTTCCGATCTTGAGGCCTGATTTCTGGTAATGTGACGGATAAGGAGGCGACGCGACTCCGTGAACCGGCGTACGTTCCTGCGAAATTCGTTGACCACGGCGGCAGCTTTTCCGTACGTGGCGCGCCACACGGTGCTGGGCGCGAATGACCGCATCCAGGTGGGCATCATCGGGCTGGGCGGCCGCGCCCGCTGGCTGATCCAGCACGAGGATTTCGGCGAAGGCCGCATTGTGGCCGTGGCGGACTGCTTCCGCCCCCGCCTGGACGAAGCCGCCAAGGTCCATCCGGACGGCGCAACCTGGGCCAAGTATCCCGACTACCGCCGCATGTTCGAAAAAGAGAAGCTCGACGCAGTCTTCGTTGAAACCACCACGCACGCCCGCGTGCTCATCTGCATGCAGGCGCTCGCAGCCGGGCTGGACGTTTACGGCGAAAAGCCCATCACCCTCACGGTGGAAGAGGGCCGCCGGCTCACGCGCGCCGTGCGCTACCACAAACGCGTCTTCCAGACCGGCACGCAGCAGCGCTCGATGCCCATCAACATCTACGCCAGCCGGCTGGTGAAGGAGGGAAAGATCGGCCGGATCGAAAAGGTGGTGGTCTGCAATTTCCTCCCGCCGAAGCGCTGGACGCCGCAGCCGGAGCAACCGGTGCCGGACGGCCTGGACTGGGATCAGTGGTGCAACCAGACCCAACTGCGGCCCTATCATCCACGGTTGCAGTTCGGCTGGTCGAGCTGGTGGGATTACGATGGCGGCGGCGAATCGTGGGGTGTCACGGGCTGGGGCACGCATTCGCTCGACCAGGTACAGGCCGCTCTGGGCGCCGACCACACGGGTCCGGTCGAAATCTGGCCGGAAGAACCCGGCCCTCTGGCCCGCGTAAGCATGCGGTACGCCTCCGGCGCAGTGGTAAAACTCGAAGAGCCCAAGAAAGAGAATCACGATCAACTGGGGGCCATCTTCCATGGGACGAAGGGGCGGATCCAGATTCTGCGCGGAGATTTCGTCGCGGACCCGCCCGAACTGAAGGCCGGGGCGCCGGACGTCACCAAGGAGGGCCCCGGCGAGGACAGCTTCCACTTACGCAACTTCTTCGAGTGCATGCGCTCGCGCCGGCAGCCGAACGCGGACGTAGAAATCGGCCACCGCTCGACCACGGTCTGCCACCTGGTGAACATCTGCCGCGACCTGGGCCGCCGCCTGCGGTGGGACCCCGAGGCCGAGCGCTTCTTGGACGACACGGAGGCCGACCGCCTGCTCTCGCGTCCCCGCCGCAAGGGCTTCGAACTGCCGGTGGTAGGGTGAATGCATGGCTACGCTCTCCTGCACTCGCCGCCGGTTTCTTGCCGGCACGCTCGCCTCGCCGCTCGTGGCCGCGGGCGGTTACCGGCCGTCGGTCGCGGCGGCCTTCTACGTCTGGACGCAGGATTTCAGCAAGCGCGGGATCAAGCTCGCCGACGGCGTGGAGGAAGCCTTCGCGTCCACCCGCCGCGCCGGTTACCGGAGCGTCGAGTTGATGTCGATCCTCTTCCAGCCGGACATCCGCGAGAAGACCACGGAAGCGCTCCGGCGGCACGGGCTGGCACTCCCCAGCGTGTATCACGGCGGCCCGATGCACGAGGCGCTGGCGGCGGATAAGACCATCGGCGAGGCGCTGGCGCTGGCGCAACTGGTGAAGCCGCTCGGCACGCGCTGGATCGACCTCAATCCGAGCCCCAAGCCCCACAACGAGCGAAAGAGCGACGACGAACTCGCCGTACAGGCGCGCTCCATCAACCGCCTGGGGAGCGAGCTCGGCAAGCTCGGCATGCGGCTGCAACTCCATCACCACAGTCCCGAGATGGCGGAAAATGCCCGCGAGTGGCGGCACATTGCGCACAACACGGACGCCGGCCTGGTTTGGTTCTGCATCGACGTCCACTGGGTGCTCCGCGGCGGCCAGGATCCCATGACCATCCTGCGGGAGGCGGGCACGCGGATCGCCAGCCTGCACCTGCGCAATTCACGCGACGGCGTGTGGCTGGAAGACTTCGGCGACGGAGACATCGATTACCGCGCCGTGGCCGCGTTCCTGCGGCAGATCGCCTTCCGCGGCATCCTGGTGGTGGAACTGGCCTACGAAAAAGAGACCAAGATCACGCGGACGTTGGAGCAGGACCTGCGCGCCGGCCGTGAATATACGCGGCGCGTCTTCGGGGCCTGAGCATCCCCCCCAGGGCCGTTCCCTGACCGGTCACGGCCTGGTAGGAATGTGCTCGTTTTCCGGTAGGTCAAATTTTACATTGCGCGGCGCCGGGGCACTGTAATACAGTAGCGCTACGCCAAGCCGGGGCTGTTTTCCGGCGAATGGCACGAGGGGGGCAAATGAGGCGACCTGTGAACCGCTGGGTGAGCGCGGCAGTTCTGGTGGTAGCTGCCGGGGCTCGGATGTGGGCGCAAACGACTGCCGGGTTGACCGGCACCGTGACGGATACGAGCGGAGCCGTCATTGCCGGGGCCAAAGTCACCCTGACGGGCACTGACACTGGGATCCAGCGCTCCACGGCGTCGGGCGAGTCGGGCGAATACGAGTTTCTGGTCCTGCCGCCGGGCACATACAGTGTGACTGTGCAGAAAGAGGGCTTCAAGCAGTTCACGCGCGGCGGCGTCCGGCTGGAAGTCAACCAGGTGGCGCGCATCGATTTCGCGCTGCAACTCGGCGCCGTCACCGAGACGGTAGAGGTGAAAGCCGCGGCGCCGCTGCTAGAGTCCAACACCTCTTCGGTGGGACAGGTGATCGAGACCAAGGCCGTGAGCGACCTGCCGCTGAACGGCCGGAATTTCGCGCAGCTCGCCATTTTGAGCCCCGGCGTGATTGGGGTGGGCTTCGGTCCCTCGGGCACGATCGGGAGCGGTACCCGGCCCGATGACACCCGGCCTGGCGCCGAGCTGATGGCCAACGGCAACCGCGAGATGTCCAACAATTTCATGTTGGATGGGGTGGACGACAACTTTCGCCGCAACGCGCTGATCACCCTGCGGCCCACCGTGGAAGACATCCAGGAGTTCAAGATGCAGACCAACCTGTTCGGAGCCGAACAGGGACGCAGCTCCGGGGCCACGGTCAACGTCATTACTAAAAGCGGCAGCAACTCGCTGCATGGGAGCGTCTTCGAATTCATCCGCAACAACGACCTGGACGCCCGCAACTTCTTCAATGCAGCCGGCACCACGCAGCAACCTCCCTACCATCAGAATCAGTTCGGCGCCAGTCTGGGGGGTCCCGTCGTACGCAACCGGCTCTTCTTCTTTACGGACTACGAAGGATTCCGCAAGCAGCAGGGCACCAACACCTCCGTGAACACCGTGCCGACCGCGGCGGAGCGCCAGGGGGACTTCAGCCAGGTCCGGCCGATCTACGATCCGGCTACGGTGCGGCCGGCGCCCGGGACGGCCAGTGGGTACGTGCGCGATCCGTTTCCAGGCAACCAGATTCCGGCCAACCGCTTCGATTCGGTCACTTCCCGTCTGGTGCAGGCCTACCCGCTGCCGACGCAACCCGGACTGGTCGGCAACCAGTTCACCAATCCGGTTTTTGTTCAGAACTACGATCAGGGCGACGTGCGCATCGACTGGACGGCGAACTCCAAGGACACCATCTTCGGCCGCTTCTCGAAGCAGGACACGCTCACCCTGACGCCTTCCACCTTCGGCCTGCGCAGCGTTCCGGGCCTTTCCATCCCGCTCAGCCTGGGCAACAGCAGCACGTATACCGGGAAAGCGCCGCTGAACTCCTACAACTCCGTAATTGGCGTTACACACGTGTTCAGCCCGACGTTTCTGGTGGACTTCCGCATGGGGTATTCGCGGTTCAACCTGCAAAACGTGGACATGCAGGCGCCCTCCAGCGGGCCGGGACTGGGACTCCAGCTTGGCGTGCCGTATTCCAACCAGTTGCCGCAGGCGAACGGTGTGCCGATCTTCGGCATTTCCGGGTATACCGGAATCGGCGGCCCCGCGGCGATTCCGACCATCCGCCTGGAAAATACGTTCAATCCGGTGGTGAACTTCACTTTGATCCGCGGCGGCCATACCATCCGGTTCGGAACCAACCTGGTGCGGCGGCAGATCATCGATTTCCAGATGAACCAGGGCAACGGGAATTTCTCCTTCGACAGCACCTTCACGGACAATCCCAACAGCCCGGCCAATACCGGAGACGGCATGGCAAATTTCCTGTTGGGCACCTATGGTTCGCTGAGTCAGGACCTGCAGTTGGTGTGGGCCGGTTACCGCGTCGTCGAGATGGGAAGCTACATAGCGGACGACTGGCGGGTGACCAGCCGGCTGACCCTGAACCTGGGGCTGCGGTACGAATTTCTTCCGCCTCCCGTGGAAGTCGCCAACCGGATGATGAACCTCAACAACCAGACCGGCAAGGTGCTGATTGCGGGCTTCAATGCCGGCCGCCACGTGGACATCCTGACGCAGTGGAAATTGTTCGCCCCGCGTTTCGGCTTCGCCTACCAGTTGGCCAAGAGCACGGTGCTGCGCGGCGGCTTCGGCTTGTTTTATAACGCCGCCGGGACGGGCGGGGGCCTCTACCGCATGCACCGCTATCCCCCGTTCGCGGCGGTGGACGCCGTGACGGTTAACGAGGTCTCGCCCAACTACAAGCGCGTTCAGGACGGCCTTCCGCCGGCGCCGCCCAGCGACTTCCAGACGGTTTCCAACAATCCCATCGGCAGCTTTCTCACGGTGCCGGCGAATTTCAAAAATGCCTATGCCCAACAGTTCAATTTCGGGATCGAGCAGGAACTGCCGGCGTGGAACGTGGTGTTCAAAGCCTTTTATCTGGGCAACCTGGGGCGGGACCTGGACATCAACTACAACTACAACCAGCCCGTGCCGGGCCCCGGGTCACCCGCGCTGCGCATGCCGCTGCATGTCCTCGCGCCCAACGTGGTGGGCGACACCATCGCCGCCACGGACGGCGACTCGGATTACCACTCCTTACAGCTCACGGCGGAAAAGCGCTTTTCCAATGGCCTGAGCTTCCTGAGCGCGTACACTTTCGCTCACTCCATCGACAACGTGCCTTTGCAGGAGGGTGGGAACGGAGAAGGGCCCGTGCCGCAAGACCCCCGCTACCGCTTCCTGGATCGCGGCAATAGCTCCTTCGACATCCGGCACCGCTTCACTCAGACCCTGATTTACGATTTACCCGTAGGCAGAGGCAAGCGGTTTCACTTCGATCAGTCGTGGGCCAATACGCTGCTCGGCAACTGGCAGACGAACCTGATCCTGACGGCGCAGACCGGGCTGCCGTTCACGCCCGTGCTGGCCAACTCGGTAGCCAACACCGGCACCTCCAGCCGCCCCAATTTGGTGGGGGATTATCACATTGCAAACCCGAGCCTTACGCAATGGTTCAACACGGCGCTGAACGGCGCCGGAGCCCCCTGGGCGACGCCGGCGCAATACACGTTCGGCAACGCGGGCAGAGGGATCCTGGTGGGCCCCGGCCGCACCAACGTGGACTTCTCGCTCTTCAAGCAGTTTCCCATTACGGAGCGTTTTCAGCTCCAGTTCCGGGGCGAGTTCTTCAATGTCCTGAATCATCCGCAGTTCGATCTGCCGAATGCCACCATCGGCAGTCCCAGCGCGGGAAAAATCACGGGCACAGTCGGTACGCCGCGAGACATCCAGTTGAGTCTGCGGCTGGCATTCTGAGAGCCGGCTGCGAGCGTGCTAAAGCAAAACCGTCCCGAACGGAAGCGGAATTTTCGCCTTTTTGTAGAAAAGATGCACGCAACGTTTTGGCCTGCCAGCCGCTTGAGCGAAATTACAGTCCTCTATGTTGTGAATACCGGCAAAATAAGATAATCAGATCCTTGACTTCTAAAATAAATTGACCCACACTACTGGCGAGGCGATGCAGCAAGTGCGTGCAACGCCGGCGCCGAAGAAACGGCCCCTCGAAGCCACACGGGCGAGTAAGATGCTTGTTTTTGTCAGCGTGGACTTTTCTCGGACCGTCCCACTTGCTATCAACGCCCCGAAAGGAGACCACATGAACAAAAAGCACGAGTTCCTGGCCCCTTCGGACTTGATGGAAGCCCGGGAGGGAGTGGCGGCCGCAGCCCCGGCCGCGGTCGCTCCAGCGGCCGTGGTGGGCACGTGGACCAACTGCGACAAAGCGACCCGTGGACTGGTACGTGTCGTCATTGCGGCTTCTGGTCCGGGGATTTCCGCCCGTGCCTTTGGGGCTTGCACCCCAACGCCCTGCGACTGGGGAGCCGTAACCGGGATGGCCTACGCCGACAGCGTCAGCTCCACTCCGGCCGTAGCCTTTAGCGCGCAGTACCGATTCGGCTTCAAGGAGACGATCGTGGTCGGGCACCTCGATGCCGGTGCGATGGTCATTGAAACATTCGATCACTTCACCGACGGCAGCGGACGCTCCGACTACTACAGCAGATACTCCATGTGCAGGTGAGAGCCGCCCGCGAGGGCGACCTGAATTGTCCAAAAAAGGGCGGCCGGTTTCGCCATAAGGCTTGACCGGGCCGCCCAAATCACTAGAAGTAAATCTTGGCCGCCACCATTACCCGCCGAGGGGTGCCCACCTGGCCGGTAATCATGCCAAAGGTGCGTTGCGTCACCGCGCCGTTCGGGTTGGCGGCATTCATGTGATTCAGCAGATTTTGCGCTTCAAACCGAAGCTGCAATTTGCTCTGTTCGCTGAAGAGCGCGAAATCCTTCAGCACGGACAGGTCCCACTGGCTGTATCCAGGGCCGCGCCAATTCGGAAAGGTGCTGGGCACGTCGCCGATTTCGAAGCCCTGCGGTAGCCGAAAGGCGTTGGGGTTGAGGTAGTACTGGAAGTTGGCGGAGCCCTGCAACGCTGCGTGGCCGTCGGTCGTGCTGCCGAACGGTTGCCGCGGCGTCACAATGACGGGCCGGGTGGTCCGCGACTGCCCGATGTTGTACCACTGGCTGCCGAGTCCGCCGACGCCGCCGCTAGGCGTGTAGATCAGAACGGGCTGCCCGGTGCGGAACATCGTGGTGCCGGCCAATTGCCATCCGCCGACGATGCCATTGAGGATCTTCTCACCGGCTCCCTGCGGATCGCTTAACAACTTCCGGCCCTTCCCTACGGGCACGTCCCAGGAGTAGTTGAACAGGAAGCGGTGCGTGATATCGGTGGGCGCGATACCGTAGATGTCCTTGAATCCCAGCCCGGACTGGGGGAAGGCCTGCTGATCGGGCCCCTGGCCGTAGCGGTAGTCGATGCTGCCCACGTCCTGCAGCATCTTCGAGAAGGTGTAATTCGCCAGGAACCCGAAGCCCTGCCCGAAGCGGTGTTCCGCCTGAACGTAGCCCGCATAGTAGTTTGAAGTACCCAGGGGTTCGCCCATGGTCCAGACTTCAAACCAGAAAGGCTCGCGCGAATACATGCGGCCAAAGGGCAGCATCTGCGGCCCGGTACCGAGCGTCGGGGCGATCTGCCCGTAAATCGGGTTGGGCACCGGGGTGTTGAGCGTGGCGCCGTAAGGTCCCAGGATGTGGTAAGCATCCGGCAGGATATGTTCGCCCTTACCCAGCCAGTAGGGCAGGTCGCGTCCGAGGTTGGCGTTGAAGTTGCCCTCCACCACCCACGCTTTGTTGCCGCTGCCGACTTCCCGCTGAATGCCAAACTGGACCACGTGCTCATAGCCGGGGTATTGGTCCCAGGCGTTGGCGATGAACCAGTTCCCCACCAGGCTGTTGTTCACCGCCGTGACGTCGCGGGTGACGAACGGGCTGGGCACATAGCCTACCCCGTTGGGCATGGGATTATTGAATGTCAACGGGAAGGTCAAACCGTTATCCGGCGTGCCGCCTTGCAGGAAGCGCGCAAAATCTCCGTACCCCACGTTCCAGGGGGCTCCGTTCAGGAACTGCCCGCCGGTGGTCGTCAGCCAATTGATGCCATAACCGGCGCGGAGCACGGTCTTCGGCAGGAACTGCCAGGCCACACCTACGCGCGGTGCGAAGTGCGTGTTGTAGCTCTCCTGTGAGACGCGCCCCGGGTACTCTTTCGAGCCCAGCACTGCCACGCGCCCCAGTTCATAGCCGTTCACCAGCCAGTCTGGCTTGGCGGCGTTGGTCACACCCGCGGCTTGTTGCACGAGGTCCCAGCTCCAGCCCGGGCTTGGCGTCACGGGCCAGTGGTAGTTCTTGTCCCACCAGATCTGGCGGTTGAAGCGCTCCGTGCGCGGCGGTTCGAAGTCATACCGCACGCCCAGGTTCAAGGTGAGTTTGCTGCTCACCTTGAAGTCATCCTGGAAGTACGCGCCGTGGTAAGTTTGCAGCGACGCGGGTCCGGCCAACTGCGTGCCGTCGCCCCAGATGGCGTTTCCCAACAGAAAGCTGGCAAAGCCCGACCCGGTCGTCGGCGTGTCGAAGTACTGCGAGGTGATGCTGCGCTGCGTGGACATTTCGACCAAGCCGCCGCTCGTGGTGTTGGCATAGTACCGGCGGTGTTCGTATCCGAATTTCAGGGTGTGCTTGCCCCAGAGTTTCTGCATCGAAAGAACGCCGGTATAGTCGGTCTCGTGATCGTCGTTGGCGCTTCCGCCTCCCAGGGTCGCAATCGTGTCACCGGTGCCTATGCTGGGCACCCGGTCTTTGGTGGTACCCAGAAGGTTGATCATGAGCGGCTGCAAACCCCAGTTGGAGGAGTCGGCATTCACCGATTGTCCGCTCAGGCTGATGTAGCGGACCATCCCCGCGCGCGCCGTGAACACCAAGGTGGGAGTAACGGTCCAGGTGTGCTCGAGCGAAATGGTCTTGGCCTCCTGCGAGCCGACGCCCGCCGCCTGCATCGGCGATAGCCATCGCGGCGTGGTGGATTCCGAGTAGTATTCGATGAACGAGAGGTGCGTGCTGTTGCTGGCATTCCAGTTCTCGTCCAGGCGCCCCGTCCAGCGGTTGTCGTTGCTCGTGTTGGTGGTCGAGCCGATATAGTTTTGGTCGTGGCTGGAGCCGGGCTGGGGCGGGGTGTTGGGCTCCGGGTAGAAGCCCATGTAGATCTTGGAGAGCGGGTTGAACCGGCTCTGGGGGATCCGGTTGCCTGGAAACGGATCGCGCACTACGCGGCCGTCCGGAGTCAGCTTGCCCGTCAGCGGGTCGAAGAGCTGCACCGGTACACCCTGGTCGATCAAGCTCTGGGAGAAGTCTCCCTGCCGCTCCAGGTCCGTCGGCACGCCGGTGGCCACGGCATTGCTGCCTTCGCTGTGGCGGGTGCCTTCGTAATTCAGGAAGAAAAAGGTCCGGTCGCGGCCGTTGTAGACCTTGGGGACAAACACCGGCCCGCCCACGGCAAAGCCGAACACGTTGTCGTGGAATACCCCCTTGGGCCGTCCAAAGTAGTTGGAACTCCAATCGTTGGCGTTCAACTTGTCGTTGCGGAAGAATTCGTAGGCTGAGCCGTGGAATCCGTTGGTGCCCGAGCGGGTGACCAGCGTCACCGCGCCGCCGGAAAGCCGCCCGTATTCGGCCGATAGCCCGTTGGTCAGAACCTTGAATTCGCCCACCGCCTCCATGGAGGGCACCGAAGGCGGAATATTGTGCAAATACCCGGTCGTTACCGGGATGCCATCGATGAAGTACTCGGCTTGCGCGGTACGCCCGCCATTAATGCGGAAGTCCGCATCGTGGCCTTCGTTCTGTGACGTGACGTTATTGACGTTGGGCGTCAGCAGAGCGAATGCCAGGGCATTCCGGTTGTACTGCGGCAATTCCTGGATCCGCCGGTTGTCGATCACCAGGCCCGACTGTACGTCTTCCACGCGCAGCAGGGGCGTTTCCCCGCTCACGGTGACGTGTTCGGACTGGGCGCCGACCTCCATCACCAGGTCCAGCGCGATGCGGTCGCCGACCCGCAGCACGATGCCGCTGCGCTCGAGGTTCTTCATACCCTGAAACTGCGCGGTCACCGTGTAATTTCCCGGAATCAGGTTGGGGACGGAATAAAAACCGTCGGGATTCGACTGCGTGGTGCGCACCACGTTGGTGTCATTATTTTGCACGGAGATGGTCGCGTTCGGGATCACCGCGCCACTGGCATCTTTCACCTGGCCACCGATGGCTGCCGTACCGCCCTGAGCATAGAGCGAGGCGCCGAGAGCCGCCCATCCCGCCACAGCGAGAAGGAGCCGTACTTTCACAATTGCTACCTCCTTATATCTGATTATCTATAGGGCACGGCGGAGCCGATGTCAAACGGGTGCTTCCGGCTATCCTGAAGCGCACGAAAGCGATAGCGCTGGGTGTATACTTTCCAAACCGTGGGAACTCACGGAGGAGATCCCCGGCTATGATTACTTCCTGCTCGGAGGAAAATTGCGCTCACTTACCGTCCGGCTCCTCGCGATTACTCTATCCCTCCCTCTGGCTGTGCTTTCGCCCGCCGCCGCTCAAAATACCCTGCCTTGGCTCAGCACTTCGGGCATGAATGTTGTGGACGCCAGCGGCCGCACGGTCCTCCTGCGCGGGTTCAACGCCGGTGGGACCTATCTCATGGAAACCTGGATGTCCGCGCTCGACTCGGCCTCGCCACCCCCGGGATTTCCCCCGGTGATCGACGAGTGCTCGTTATGGAAAGTGATGCGTCTGCGCTTCGGCCTGGCGCTCACACAACAATTGCAGCAGACCTGGAGGAACGCCTGGTTCAACCCCTCCGACGTCTCCATCCTGGCATCGATGGGCGTAAACGTGGTGCGGATCGGCTTCTTCTACCAACTCGTACAGAGCGATGCCAATCCGAAGCAACTGCTGCCTTCCGGTCTCAGCAGCCTGGACAATCTGATCAACGCCTGCGCCGGGTATGGAATGTACGTGATCCTGGATCTGCACGGCGCGCCGGGAGGGCAAAGCCCCTCGGAAAGCACCGGCCAGACCGGCCTCAACCAACTCTTTTCCAGCACGGCCTACCAGCAGCAGACCATCCAGTTGTGGTCCCTGCTGGCGAATTATTACAGGGACCGCCCGGAGGTGGCCGGCTACAACCTGCTGAACGAGCCTTTCGGCGCGCCGGACAGCGCGTCGCTCATCAACCTTCACGCCCGAATCTATCAGGCAATCCGCGCAGTAGACCCCAACCACATCATCTTCATGGAAGACGGATACAAAGGGTTCAGCGCCTTCCCAAATCCCTCCACGATGGGCTGGACCAATATCGTCTACAGCTTCCACGTTTACTTTGCGAACGCCACTTCTCCGGCCCCACACCTGAACTACATCTACCACGTCATGCCCCGGCTCAAGCAGCAGCAGACGATCATCAACACGCCAATCTGGGTCGGGGAATTCAGCACCATGAATGATGCCCAGGGAGGGATCCCCATGATGAGCCTCTACTTCAACGCCTTCAACCAGTACGGCTGGTCGTGGACGCCCTGGACCTTCAAGAAGGTCGATCGTGTCAATGGCTTCCAAAGCATTTGGGGGCTCTACACGAACTCCCTGCCCTGGAATCAGGCGAATCCGTATACGGACTCGTACAGCACCTTGCAGACGAAATTCGCTCAGTACAACACCGCAAACCTCCAGGTTCAAACGGACTACCAAAGCGCGGTTATGGCTGCGGTGGCCACAAGTCCCTGATGACGGCTCTTTCCGATGAAAGCTTCTCTCACTTCTTCGCTCCTCGCCGCCGTTCTTTTCACTCCGGCGTATGCTCAGCTCAGCGTCTCCCTCTCGGCCTCCCTGACTTCCCCGCAACCGGCCGGCGCACCTATCACCTGGCGCGTGTTCGTCTCGGACAACGGCGTCACCCCTATATACCGCTTCCAACTGCAGAGACTGGGCGGCGGGTGGAACCTGGTCCGGGACTACGAAGCCTCCAACGCCATCGACTGGACCACGCTCCGGCAGGGCCTTGTCAACATGCGCGTCACAGCCATCGACACTAATTCCGGGGCGACCGGCCAAAGTGTGATCTCATTCCAGTTCAGCTCACGGGTCACGGCCGGAACCCCGGTAGTCACACCTACCGCGAATCCCCTGGTTGCCATTTACAGCGCGCCTCCCTGCAGTTCGGGCAGTCTGCGGGTCTGCTTTCGGCCCGCCTCCGGAGGATCATGGCGGACAACACCGGCGAAGAACTGCATCGCAGGCGCCAGCCTGAGCTTCTACGTGGCCGGCATGCGCGCCAACACCGCCTACATCCTCCAACAGCAACTGATCGACGGGAGTACCGTAACGAATGGCCCGCAACTCACCTTCCAGACCGGCACCCTCGCGGTACCCGTGCCCTCGGCCCAATTGCTCCACTCGCCGGACGCCGCTACCAGTGTGGCTGACGATGTCCTGCTGACCTCGTTTTTCGCCCTCACCCAGGTAGAGCCACAGTACGGCGCGATCGCGACGGATCTGTTCGGCAACGTCATCTGGTATTACGCCGGGTTGGCCACTCCGTCGCAGTCCGGCGGGTATCTCGTGCGCAATACCGCGCGCGGAACCATGTTGGCGATTCTTCGCGAAGGAACGGTCCGTGGGCAGGTGCTGCGCGAGTTCGACCTGGGCGGCAACCTCGTGCGGGAGACCAGTGTGACCGCCCTCAACCGGCAACTCGCCTCCATGGGAAAGGAACAGATCGACTGGATGTCCCACGAGGCGCTCCGCCTCTCGAACGGGCATACTCTGGTGCTTAGTTCCATCGAGCGGATCCTGACGGATGTGCAGGGCCCCGGCCCCGTGGATGTCCTGGGGGACCTGATCCTGGATCTCGACCAGAACCTGCAAATCGTCTGGACCTGGAATGCGTTTGATTTCCTGGACAACAGCCGGACCGCGGTCCTGGACGAAAAATGCGCTCAGAACGGGTCCTGCGGCGCCCCCCTCCGGCTTGCGCCGGTGGCCAATGACTGGACCCACGGGAATTCGCTTACCTATCTCGCGGACGGGAACATCGCCTTGTCCCTGCGCAATCAGGACTGGGTCATCAAGATCAACTATGCCGACGGGGCCGGCGCCGGCAACGTGATCTGGCGCCTGGGAACCGGAGGTGACTTCACTTACAACTCCAATGACCCGTGGCCTCAATTCTCCCATCAGCACGATTTCCAATGGGATGGCGCCAATTACGAGGTCTTCGATAACGGCGATACCCGTGTCATCCAAAGCGGTGGGGGACAGAGTCGCGGCCAGGTGCTGGCGCTGGATGAAACCGCCCATGTCGCCACCTTGTTGCTGAACGCCGGCCTGGGCAGTTTCTCGAACTCCTGGGGCAGCGCGCAGTTGCTGTCCAACGGCAACTATCAGTTCATGAGCGGCGGATTCGCTACCTCCGTGGCCAGCGCATCGCTCGAATATCTGCCCAACGGCTCCGCAGACTATCTCCTGAAATGGCCGGCGAACGCCTACCGTTCTTTCCGGCTGAAAAGCCTCTACCCCGTACCCTGAAACCACTTGATTTTGAGGAATCCCGGCGCCCGGATAAGATAGGGGGGACAGTCCGCGCGCCATGATGGTCGCTCCCATCCTATTCGGCCTGCTGCTGAACACGGGCCTGGCGATGTTCTGCGTAGCGGCCTACGTCGCGCGTCGGCGAACCTTTCCGGGCGCGCGCGTGTTGCTCGCCACGCTGGGCGCCATTGGCGTGTGGTGTATCGCCTACGGCTTCGAACTGATCAGCACCACGCTGGGCGCGTCGCTGTGGTGGTGGAAATTCGAGGAGCCGGCCCTCACTTCGGTGCCGGTACTGTATTTCCTGCTGGCCCTGGAATTCAGCGGAATCCGCACCCACACCTGGCAAAAAGCCGCGCTGTTCGTGATCCCCCTGCTCACCCAGGTGATGCTTTGGACCAGCGCCGCCAACCACCTGTACTGGAAGCGAATCTGGCTCGTCCAGAGCCTGCCGGTGACCATCATCGGCCGCGAGTACGGGCCGGGCTTCTGGCTGTTTATCGGCTATTCCTACTGCATCGTTGCCCTGACGGTCGCGGTTCCGCTGTGGCGGCTGGTGCGGCGCGGGCCTCTGGAGCGCCGGCAAACCATTCTGTTCATCGGCGCCGGCATGGTGCCGTACGTTGCGAACATTCTGACGGTGTTCGATTTGACCCCCCTGCACTACGTAGACTTCACGCCGTTTGCCTTCGCCTTCACCGGCGTGTGCGTGACCTGGATCCTGTTCCGCTATCGTTTTCAGAACCTGGTTCCTGTGGCCTGGGAAACCGTGGTGGAGGGTATGACGGACTCGGTGATCGTGTTGGATACAGCGGACCGGCTCATCGAGTTGAATCCCGCAGCGCGGCAACTGCTGACCCGCCAGGGCATCCAGGGCATGGGACGGACTGCGCGGGAGGCTTTTGCCGGCCGCCCCGAGTTGCTGGAGGTCCTGAAGACGCGGGAGGCCAAACCCGTGGACATCACGTTCCATCAGGACGGCGTTGAGCGGACGTTCGAGGTGGTTCTCACCCCGCTGCGCGACCGCCGCGGCCTGGTGGTCGGGCGGCTGCTGGATGTCCGGGACGTGACCGCACGCCGGCAAGCGGCGCGCGAACTGGAAGCCTCTAAGAAGGCGGCGGAGGCCGGAGCCAACGCCAAGGCGCGCTTTCTGGCCATCATGAGCCACGAAATCCGCACCCCGATGAACGGAATTCTGGGGATGGCCGGTATTCTCCTGCATTCCTCTCTGCCCCCCGAGCAGAGGGATTATGCCGAAGCCATTCACCTCTCGGCCCGCAGCCTGCTGACCATCCTGAACGACATTCTGGACTTCTCCAAGATCGAGGCGGGAAAGCTCGACCTGCAGCGGGTAACCTTCAATCTGCGCAGCGTCCTGTTCGATGTCGTGCGCCTGATGGAAGTCTCCGCGCGCCAGAAGGGGCTGGTTTTGAAGTTCCGGTTCCCTGCCGAGGTTCCGACCGGCGTCTGGGGAGATCCCACCCGGCTGCGGCAGGTGGTGCTGAACCTGGTGGGCAACGCCATCAAGTTCACACGGAGCGGAGAGGTACTGGTCAGCGCCGAGGCGCCGGAGGTTTCCGGCGCGGACGCCCTGTTTCAGATCGCGGTTCAAGACACCGGCCCGGGTATTCCCGAAGAGAAGCTGCCGGTCGTGTTTGAGGAATTCTCGCAACTGGACGGAGACCCGGCCGCGGCGCAGAGCGGGACCGGGCTCGGGTTGGCGATCTCGCGAAGGCTCGTGGAAACCATGGGTGGCAGGCTGCTGGTGCGCTCACAGGTCGGCGTGGGCTCGAAATTCACAATCGAATTGCGCCTGGATTTGCAGACGCAGCCCGCGGCACCGGAGCCACCCTCCCGGCACCCGGCCACTGTGGCGGATGCGGACCGGGGTTACCAGGGGCGTCGCATCCTGCTCGCCGAGGATAATCGCATCAACCAGCGCGTGGCGGTCCTGATGCTGGAAAAGCTGGGCTGCCAGGTGGATGTGGCCGAAAACGGGCTGGAGGCGGTCCACCGCGCTTCCGAGCGGCAGTATGACCTGATCTTGATGGACTGCCAGATGCCTTTGATGGATGGCTGGCAGGCCAGCATGGAGATTCGCAGGCGCGGAATCGCGGCGCCGATCGTTGCCCTGACCGCGAACGTGCTGGACGACGCCGTGAAGGCCTGCCTGGAAGCCGGCATGAACGGCTTTATCGCCAAGCCGGTCGAGACCCGCGCGTGGCCGGAGATCCTGTCGCGCTGGCTTCCGGAGCGGGAAGCCAGCCGGCCGGAAAAACCGTAACCCAGACCCGTAAATCTGCAACGGCGCCCGGCGCCTGCTCACTATCCTGCCAAGGAGACACATATCATGGCAGAACCGGAAACCCCTGCTCGGGTCCGCGTGCTCGTCGAGATGCGTGTGCAGAAAGGCACCTCCGCGGCTTTCGCGCATCAGATGGCCATGCAAGTGAGTGTGGGGGGCTTCGAAACGGACACGGAGTATCGTCCCGTTTCGGTCCCGCCGGCGCCGCACCAGGCTGCGGCCCTGGAAGCCTCTGGCCACGAAACCGTGGTGGTCCGGGGCACGATCGATCCCAACCGCATCTCCGAACTGGAGAAGCATCCGGACGTGGTTCGGGTTTGGCGGGACGCCCCTATCGCGCCATTCGCCATTCATCCGCCCCGCCCGATTGCGGCCGCCGGTCCGATGGGCACCTGTCCGGTGCCGCCGTGCGACTGCACCTTCGGCAACCCCGCCAACGGCACTATGGCCGACGTTGCCAACTATCTCGGCGTGAATCAGATCTGGGCTGCTGGCGAGCGCGGCGCAGGCATGGTGATCGGTATTGTCGATGGCGGAATCTGCGCCATCGGCCGGAGACCGAAACCCGGCGAAGTCGCCCGCGTGCCCAACGTCATCGACGGTTCTCTGCCCGACTGGGGGACTACCGCAACCCTGTGGGGCGACCACGGCAACATGACCTCCACCGACGCGTTGGGCATGGCGCCCGATGCGCACATTTACGACATCCGCATCTCCGGGGCGGCGGATTCGCCCGGCACGATTTCCAACGCTCTGGCGGGCTTCGACTGGGCCATTAACCGGCATCGCGCCGACGGCACACCTCAAATCCTCTCCAATAGCTGGGGAATTTTTCAACAGAGCTGGGATCCGGCCTACGCGACAGATCCGAATCACCCGTTTACGCGAAAGGTGGTTCAGGCTATCACGGAAGGCATCCTGGTTCTGTTCGCCGCCGGCAACTGCGGCGCCACCTGCCCGGATGGGCGCTGCGGCGCCGACGCGGGGAGCGGTCGCGACATTTGGGGCGCCAACGGCCATCCCATGGTGATGACGGTGGGCGCTGTGAACCTTTCCGAGCAACTGGTGGGCTACAGCAGCGTCGGTCCGGCCGCATTGGACCCCAACAAGCCCGATTTTTGCTCGATCACCCACTTTGCCGGGTACTTCCCCACGGTCGAACCCGGCGAGCCGAGCGACACGGGTACTTCGGCAGCGACCCCGATCGCGGCCGGCGTGGTGGCCCTGCTGAAGCAGCACAAGCCTTCTCTTACCCAGGATGAGGCCAAAAATGCGCTGAAAAGCACCGCCAAGGACATCGGGCCGGCGGGATTCGACCAGTACACGGGCGCCGGTATCATTCGGGCGAAAGCCGCCTGGGACAGCCTGACACCCAAACTCAAGTTCGCCGACGACCCGACCGTGAAATTCCGGGACGACATCACCATCAAGGCCAGCGACGACATCACGCTGAAGGCCCGGGATGATATCACCCTGAAGGCCGCCGACGACGTCACGGTCAAGTTCCGGGACGACATCACCCTGAAGGCCACCGACGATGTCACGGTGAAGTTCCGCGATGATATTACGCTGAAAGCGGCTGACGATCCCACCTTGAAATTCCGGGACGATATCACCGTGAAACCCGCCGACGACACGACCTTGAAGGTGTTCGACGACGGCGGCACGCTGAAGGTCGCCGACGACGGCATTCCAGGGCCGGGGCCCGGACCGGGGCCAGGGCCCGGACCAGGGCCGGGACCTCAAGCGGCGGCCGGCGGTGCCGGGATTCCGTTCATTCTGAGCACGCCCCACCACTCCATGGCATGGGCGGCCGGGGGGTCCGCGCAAGTGCCGCAGCAACTCTCGCCCGAGGCTGCCGCCGAGGCGCAGCTTCAACAATACGAAGCCGCGTTGAGCGCCCTCGAGCAGCAGATCCAGACCGGCTACCAGCAACTGGCGCAACTCGACGCCCAATACCGCACCGCATTGGCCGAGTATCAGGCCCTGCGGGAGCAGTGCGGCGGCGCGCCGTCGTCCGGGGCCAGATAGGCTCGTTCGGGTTCTGAGCCTATGCTACTTGCGTTATCCACGCCCGCTGACACGCATGCCCGCGCCGTGCTGGAGCGTCTGGCACGACGCGGGATCCCCGTGGAACGGTTCGATTTATCGGATTTTCCGCAGCGGAGCAGCCTGTCCATGCAGTATGCCAGCGGCGAGCCATCGCGCTACACGTTGTACCTGCCCGGAGGGCGGGCTCTGCCTTTCGAGGATGTGGATGTCATCTGGTGGCGGCGCCCGCAGGGTTTCGCCATCCACCCGGAGGTCGCCGACCCGGACCACTACGCGTTTGCGCAGGCCGAGTCCACCGAAGCCTTCACCGGGCTATGGCTGGCGGCTCCGGTTTTCTGGATCAATCACCCCACGCGCGACAGCGAGGCCGGCCGCAAGGCCTATCAGCTTCGGCTGGCTTCGGAAATCGGCCTCGAGATCCCGGAAACGCTCATCACCAGCAACGCCGCCGACGTGTGCGCCTTCATCCAGCGGCAAGGGCCGGAACGCACCGTTTACAAGGCTTTTTCCGCCACCGCCAGCCACTGGCGCGAAACCCGGCTGCTGAAGCCGGAAGAGATGGCCTTGCTGGACAACGTGCGCTTCGCGCCGGTGATTTTCCAGGAGTATGTGCCAGCCGACGTGGACCTTCGCGTCACGGTTGTGGGCGAGGACGTCTTCCCGGCTGCCATCCACTCCCAGCAAACCGCTTACAAGCACGATTTCCGGATGGACATGGCCACGGCGCGGGTGGAAGCCTGCACCCTGCCCGAATCGGTCCAACGGATGCTGCTGGAACTGATGCGGAGGCTCGGACTGGTATACGGAGCCATCGACATGCGCCGCACCCCGGAAGGGCGGCACGTGTTCCTCGAGATCAACCCGGCGGGCCAGTGGCTGTTTGTGGAAGATCGCACCGGCCAGCCCATCACCGAAGCGCTCTGTTCGGTGATCGCGGCGCACTGCAAGGTTCGGCCCGCGCCTCGCGCCGCCGTCTCCGCGCGCGGCGGGTGAAAGTGACCGCAAGGAAGCCGTGCGCTTCCCCCGCAGCCGCCGGTGTACAATAGAGGGGCAGCAGATCCAAGGCGATTGGTCGCGCGGACTCTCGTTTGTTATACTAGTACACTGTCCGCTGGCGTAGCTCAGCTGGTAGAGCATCTGATTTGTAATCAGAGGGTCGTGGGTTCAAATCCCTCCGCCAGCTCCACGGTTCGCATCTGTTTCGCAATCGCGCAGGTCGGCGGGTAATAATCTTGGACGGGTGGCCGAGTGGTTAATGGCAGCAGACTGTAAATCTGCCGCCCCTTGCGGGCTACGGAGGTTCGAATCCTCCCCCGTCCACCATGAGTAGTTTGGAAGCGGGCCGTTGTAGCTCAGTTGGTAGAGCGCGTCCTTGGTAAGGACGAGGTCACCGGTTCAATCCCGGTCAACGGCTCCATGAGTTCTGTTCCCGTAACAAATCCTTAACAGCGAGTTCTGAATCATGGCTAAGGAAAAATTCGATCGCAGCAAGCCGCACGTCAACATCGGCACGATCGGGCACATCGATCACGGTAAGACCACGCTGACGGCGGCGATCACCCGGGTGCTGGGCAAGAACAACCCCAAG
>Ga0209581_1000456_pt1 | contig 88079 bp, 74 predicted proteins | sample Coa_R2_FD_187160 | JGI IMG/M metagenome (GOLD analysis project Ga0209581, IMG submission 187160) | Surface soil microbial communities from Centralia Pennsylvania, which are recovering from an underground coalmine fire - Coalmine... | ecosystem: Environmental > Terrestrial > Soil > Unclassified ...
CGCGCCCGAACGCGCCCCGATAAATTTTTTGCGGTTTGTCGAACCCGACCCAGACTGCGCAGGTGAAATTTGAATCGTAACCGGCGAACAGCGCGTCGGTAAAATCGTAAGCGGTGCCGGTTTTGCCAGCTGCGCCGGGGATTTTCTTGAGTCCAAATTCCGCGTATGCGGCCCTGCCAGTTCCCGATTGAAGCGCATCGACCAGGCAGGAGTGCACTTCGTAGGCGGTCTCTGGCCTGATCACCAGTTTCCGGATGCTCTGCTGTTTGGCATCCCAGACCACCGTGCCATCTTTCTCCTCGATTCGTTCCAGAATGTGCAGCGTGTTTGGACGCCACCCGCCGTTTGGAAAAATTGTGTACGCGAGCGCCAGCTCGGCCAGCGTGACTTCGCTGCTCCCGAGAAAGGTGGCCGGATACGGCCGCAAAGGAGAATGAATTCCGGCCGCGGCACACAGTCGCAATACCGCTTCAACGCCGGCGTTCATGCCGATGCGCACGGTGGCGCCATTCTTTGATTTGGCGAGGGCCTGTCGCGCGGTCATCACCCCTTCGTAACGGTTGTCGGCGCTTTCGGGTCCCCATTCGCCAAGGATTCCAGTGGTGCCGCCGATCATTACTGCGCGGTTATCCAGCGGAGAGTCTTCAACTGGCGAGCCAGGATACATTCCTTTCTCGAAAGCAGCGGCATACACAAAGGGCAGCATCGCGGTGCCGGCGGGCCGGCGCGCTTGCAGGGCGCGATCGTACTGGTTGTGCTCGAAATCGCGTCCGCCCACCAGCACAAGGATGTCGCCCGTGGCGTTATCCAGACCGATTACCGCGCCTTGGAGATAATCGGGCGGCGGCAGGCTGGAGACAGCGCCGGTAGCTTTTGCCCGGCGAAACGTGGCTGCGTACTGGCCATAGGTTTGGTGATTATAACCCGGGCGTTGCTCGATTCGTTCCAGATGATTGCGCAGCGATTCCTCTGCGGCTTTCTGCAGATCGACATCGATGGTTGTGTAAATGCGGTAACCTTCGTTTATGGCCCGGTCCCATCCGACAGCGGCGATCACCTGCTGTCGTATGTAATCGACCGCGTAGGTCTGGCCCTGCGCATTTTGCCGGCTGTTGACCGCTACCTCCTGCGCTCGAGCGGCGTTGTATTGCTGGGGAGTGATAAAGCCCAGTTCGCGCATCCGATCCAGGGCGTAATCGCGCGCTTCGCGCGATGTGTTGCGATCGGTCCACGGAGAAAGTCGGTTCGGGCTTTTGATCAGGCCCGCGAGAGTGGCGCATTCTGCCAGGGACATTTCCCGGGCGGGCTTGCCAAAGTAACCGCGCGCTGCGGCTTCTGCGCCGTAGAGGCCGCCTCCGAAATAAATCCGGTTCAAGTAAAGCTCCATGATTTTTTGCTTGTCAAAGCGCTCTTCGATTCGGCGGGCCAGAAAAATTTCCACGAGTTTGCGGCGGAAGGTTTTTTCCCTGAGGGCGAAACTGTTGCGTGCCAGTTGCTGGGTGATGGTGCTGCCTCCCTGGCGGACGTGGCCGGCAGTCAGATTCTTGAGGGCTGCGCGAATGATTCCCAATAAATCGTAGCCGTGGTGTTGATAAAATTTCGCGTCTTCGACGGCCACGACCGCTTTCACCAGATCCGGCGGCAGCTGATCGTACGGCACGGTCTCGCGATTTTCCACGTAGATTTGGCCAAAGATTTTACCGTGGCGATCCAGAATCACGCTGGACGATTCCATTTGTTCCAGCTTGTTCAGGTCGAATGCGCGGGCCTGCGCGTTGAGATCGGCCAGCAGACTGGAAATGTAAACCGCTGCCGCGAGAATGAGCAGCGCGGCGATGACAATGGGAACATAAAACCATGGCCTCAGGTACCATGGCGGCCGAAAGCGATAACCCGGCGGCGGCCTCAGGTATGTGGCGGTGGGCGGTCTCAAAAGCCGAAGAATTTAAAGGCGAAATGTTCGACCCTCAACGCGCAATCCACAACGTCCAGCCGCGACTCTCGAGCGTTTGATTGAAAATCGTTTGCAGTTGAGCGTGTGACGTTGAAATGCAGACTGGCGACGCTGCTCTGGTCGAGTGGATTCGCGGCGAAATTAAAAATCGCGGGCCGCAGTCCTTTGGATGGTTCATGCAGCAGGCGCTCTATCATCCATCGGATGGTTATTATTCTGCGGGCCGCTGCGTTATTGGCCGCAAAGGCGATTATTTCACCAATGTCAGTGTTGGTCCCCTTTTTGGCCGACTGTTAACGGCGCAGTTTGTCGAAATCTGGCAGCGGCTGGGCAAGCCGCATGATTTTAGGATTGTCGAGCAGGGCGCACACGATGGCCAGTTCGCCTGCGATGTTTTGCGGGCCGCGCAGAAAAGCGCTCCGGAATTCTTCGAAGCAGTGCGCTACCGCATTGTTGAGCCGTTTCCAGTTTTGCAGGAACGGCAAAAGCGCCTCCTCAAGCCGTTTGGCGCCAGGGTTGAATGGCGCGATTCGCTGGAGCCATTTGTGGGCGTTCATTTTTCCAACGAATTTCTGGACGCGCTGCCGGTGCGCCTGATCCGTGGAGGCGTTGAACAACTGGTGGGTCTTGAGGGGGAGCAGTTCGTGTTCGTGGAGCAGCCGCTTTCACCGGATACCGCGCGCGACCAGAGCGCTTTCAACGAGGTGGCGCTGAAGTGGGTTGATAGCGTGGCCCTGAATCTGAAGCGCGGCTACGTGATCGCCATCGACTACGGATGTTGCGAAGCCGATTTTCAGCGAAACGCGCAGGCGCGCTCCCGCCACCGGCGTCTCGATTCGCCGCTGGCGCAAGTGGGTCAGGCGGACATCACCGTGCCCGTGCATTGGCCCAGCATTGTAAAACGGGCAGAGGCCGGCGGGTTGCGCATCACCGGGTTTACGGATCAGCATCATTTTCTTGCCGGGATTCTTTGCGCGCTTTGCGGCGATTCACCATTGGAGTCGCCCAAGGCGAAGCGCCAGTTGCAGACGCTGCTGCATCCGGAAATGCTCGGGCGCGCTTTTCAGGCGCTTGGTCTGGGGAAAAACGTCGGGCTCGACGAACAACCGCTGGCTGGCTTTACATTTGGCCGCGAACCGTCTCGCCCCTTGGGTTAGCTCAGGAGCACGCGTTCGATGTGCGTGTAAAGGTTAAACGAGGGCGGACGCAGGAAACCGATCAGAGTCTGGTTGGTTGCCCGCGCGAACTCCACCGCCAGCGACGATGGGGCGGAGACAGCGGCCACCACGGGGATGCCCGCCGCCAGCGCTTTCTGCATGATTTCAAACGAAGCGCGCCCGCTTACCAGAAGGATATGACTGTTGAGCGGCAGCCATCCCTCGAACAACGCCCGCCCGATGGCCTTATCTACGGCGTTGTGCCGCCCGATGTCTTCGCGGGCAATCTTTAGTTCGCCGTTCATATTGAAAATGCCGGCGGCATGCAGACCGCCCGTTCGGGAAAAGTCGCCCTGAGCCTCTCGCAGTTTCCCAGGGAGCGAGAGCAGAGTTTCGACCGCAAGGCGCGCACTGCGCGATCCAATGGCGGGAAAGGATTGTCGAATCGCTTCCATGCTGGTCTTGCCGCAAAGCCCGCAACTGCTGGAGATGGCGCCGAAACGTTGCGCAGCGTTCAGTCTCGGTTTCATGCCCCCGGCAAGCTCGACATTCACTTTATTCCGGTGGGGCATGGAAATTTTTGAGAGCGCGTTTCTGCCGTTCACAATCGCCTCCGAAAGTAAAAAGCCGGCTGCCAGTTCTTCGTCGTGGCCGGGCGTGCGCATGGTGACGGCCAGCGTTTTGCGGCCGACGCAGATTTCCAGCGGCTCCTCAATCGTCAGATCATCCTGCAAATACTCGAGGGCGCCATCCCTTTTCCGGCGGATGATTCTTCCCAGACCCACGCTGAGAGATTCTTTCATCGGTGTCGATTTAAGATATTGTTGCCGCCGGTGGAAATCTGTCACTTGTACATTTCCAGTGGACACAACTTCGTCGGGCATCACGGTCGCGAGCCGGATAACCACCCCATGATTGAGAGGGATGAAATTGAATGCGTCGCCGGCCGCGGCATTCGAGGCGATCGCTATTTCGATTTCAAGAGCGATTATAAGGGGCAGATTACGTTTTTCTCGGCGGAAGTTTTCGAGGCGTTGTGCGCGGCGCTGAAGCTTACGGAAGCGTCGCCTGCTGCGGCGCGGCGCAACGTGATCACCCGCGCCGTCGATCTCAACGAATTGATCGGTCAGGAATTTGAGGTCCAGGGCGTGCGTTTTCTCGGCGTGCAGCAATGCGCCCCGTGTTACTGGATGGACCGCGCGTTTGGCCCTGGGGCGGAAAATTTTTTGAGAGGCCGCGGGGGCTTGCGCGCCAAAATTCTAAGCGACGGAATCTTGCGCTCCACCGCTTTTGCAAGCGGGTGAGGGAATGAAAATCACTGCAGCGCTGCTCGCCGGAGGTGAATCGCGCCGGATGGGCGCAGACAAGACGACGCTCTTGTTTCGTGGCAAACCGCTCTGGCAAAAACAACTCGAAACACTGCGGGAGCTGAGGCCGGCGGAAATTTTCGTCTCGGCGCGAAGCGATCCTTTGTGGCGCCCGACGGATGTGAAATTTGTGGCCGACCACCCACCGTCGCGGGGGCCGCTCAGTGGATTGGCTGCCTGCCTCGCACAGGCCCGCGCCGGCCATCTGCTTGTCCTTGCGATCGACCTGCCATTCATGACCCCTCAGTACCTGCGGTTTCTTTGGCGCCAGGTCGCGGCTGGCTGCGGGGCGGTTCCACAAATTGCTCGTTGCCGCCCAGAACCGCTCGCAGCGATTTATCCGCGCGAATCGGCTGCGGATTTTCAACGCGCCCTGGCCGGGAACGATTTCTCGCTGCAGACGTTAATCAGCCATCTTCATGCGGTCGGAAAGCTGCGGCTGATTCCTGTTTCCGACGAAGAGCAAACGTTGTTTCGGAATTTGAATGAACCGGGCGACCTTGCGCCGGCGTAAGCTCGGCCATTGCGCTGATCTTTTTCGTCGCCAACTTTGGGTCCATCGAGCAAAACCTGCTTGCAAGTCCATCGCGCTCGTTCGATATGTCACGGCGATCGGGGTTGCGATGAGATCAACCGGGTATTGGGTGGCAACGTTGTTTTGCGCTTGGCCGGCGTCGATCTTTTCCGCGCCGACAAACAGTGTGGTTAATCTGTCGCACTACGACCTGGTGCGACCGGATTTTGCCGCCATGCGACGCGAGGGAATCGTAGGCGTGATTCACGAAGCGACCTATCCTCCTTTTGAGCGCGATGCCAAATATTTCGAGCGCCAACAGGCGGCGACGCGGGCCGGATTGCTCTGGGGCGCGTATCACTTTGCCAACGGCAGCGATCCAGTGCGGCAGGCCGATCATTTCCTGAGCGCTGTCTCCAGCGCCTGGGCACAGGCCGACCCGGTGTCGCGCCCCGAGGGCGTTCTATTGGTGCTGGATTTCGAGAAGAATGGTCACTATCCCGGCGGCACGATGCGCCTCGATCAGGCAATCGCGTTCGTAGAGCGAATTCGGGAACGCACCGGCAAGTACCCTGGAATTTACTCCGGCGAGTATCATCTCAACCGGACGTTGAACAGCTGGAATCGCGGCGCGTCGCGATTGCGCGCCCTGGCCAATTGCTGGCTGTGGCTGGCCAATTACGGCGCTGCGCCGCGCGCCTCGTCGCCCTGGGACGCATGGCGCCTGTGGCAGTATTGCGGCGATGGCCGGTGCAGACTTCCCCGCTCGGCTTACCCGCAACGCGTTGCCAATCTCATCAGGGCGGAGCGCAACATTTTCAACGGCAGCCGGGATGAACTGCGAAATTTCTGGCGGGAACACGCCTGGCAACCGGGTGAAAAACCGCGTCGCGAACCGCCGCAAACTGTCGCAGCCAAAAACTAGACCGCAGCTACAAGCGCGCTTTCACTTTGGCGCTTTGACATCGGGTTCATTTGAAGATTGGATCCCGCGGCGCGTGACCAGATAAACCGCAAAACTTCCAAGCCAATGGCCGCCTTCGTAATGCGCGCCTGTGACCGCAGCAAGTCCGGCGCGCCGGTGCTGCTCGGCCGCCGCAAGAAGCGTCGGCCGACGCAAATCATCCGACGGCAGCGCGGAGGCGATTCCCTCGAGCATCCAAGCCCTGCTGAGATTTAGCCCGTCGAGATGCGCCAGTTTGGGATCGGCAGGATCCGGAGAAACGACCGGCTTCAACCAGTCGGCAGCGGTGGCGCCGCCTTTGTCGGGCGGAATCTGCGGCAGAAATTGTTTCAACCACGCCGCAAATTCCTTTTGCGGAAGGACGCGCCGCATCACATCAGCTTCGGCCAGACAGGGCGAAAGGAAATCCTCTCCCGAAGGCTCGTAGTTCAGCGGACAACTTTTGTCGTTTAAAAAGAACTTTTCGGCAGAATCGACGATTATCCTTTCAAACGCCGTGTTTCTACTCGTTCGCGCATAGTCGAGCATCAGCCCGAGACTGAACGCGGTCTGGTTATGTTCGCCGATGCGCACCGGACTGGAGAGCTTCGGCAGCCAGGCGCTCAGGCGCGCAACTGCTGCGTCCTCCAGCGGTTTCAGATTGGCAAGCCATCGCCGAGCTTGCGCTTCATCCCACTCGCGCAACTCGGCGCAGAGTTGGAGCAGCCACGATAAACCGTACGGCCGCTCGAAAGTTGAACGGCCTTCGCCGCGCACATAAATGGCTTCCTGTTTGAGGTTTTCGGCAGTCAAACTTTGCTCAAGCGCGTCGCGCGCCTGCTTTGCAAACGGCGCCTCCGGGAACACGCGCAGCAATCGCGCCAGCAACCAGTGGCCATGCACGGCCGAATGCCAGTCGTAACATCCGTAGAAAGCGGGGGTCAGTCTGCGCGGCGGCGCCACGTCTGCGTCGCTGTTGAGCACGTGACTGATCTTGTTCGGATATTCCTTGCGAACACAGGCTAGCGCTAATCTGGCAAACCGTTCCGCAGCCGCAGGGTCCAGCGCAGCGGAGCCGGGAGAAACTGGAGTGGTCGCGCCGGCGGCGGCAGTCACCGCCGCTGTTAACGCTAGCAGATACGGCAAATTATTCATAACGGTCAGGGCTGTTTTGCAGACAACGGGAACAACGCGCCGTCCTCCAAAGCCTGCACCGAAAGGCGGGCGGCATCCAGACCCGTCTGGCAGGAATTGCTGTGGAATCATGGCGCAACTTTGTTAAGATTAAACTCCGCGTGAGTGAATCTTTAAAACCTGACTCGGTCACCGCGCCGCCATCCGGCGGCGGCGACAGAGCGGATTTGCGCCCGGAGAATATTCAGGACGCTGTGATCCGTTTGGCTGGAAATTCGCAGGACGGCATCCAGACAGCGGGCGCTTTTCTGGCGCGCCTGGCCGGGCGCAGCGAACACGAGGTCATGACCTACATGACGATTCCCGCGACAATCTCCGGCGGCCCGTCGATTTTTCAGGTGCGCATCGGTTCGGGCGAGGTGCTGTCGGCCGGTGACGAAGCCGATTTTCTGGTGGCATTCTACCAACATAGTTATCAGGATCACATCGGATTTCTGCGCGAAGGCGGCATCCTGCTCTACGACTCGGACAACGTCGAGCCCAACCTGGACGATAAACGCTTCGTTTACGTCGGCGTTCCCATTACCGGGCTGACCATCGAAGCGCTCGGGGGCACCGCCAAAGATAAAGGCAAAAACATTTTCGTTCTGGGCTTGATCGCAAAAATCTTTAACCTCGACGCTGAGAAACTGCGCAAACTGATTGCGGAAAAATTTGCCAGCAAAAATGAAAGCGTCGCCAACACGGCGTTGATGGCCTTCCAGGCTGGTTACGCTTATCCGGTTGGCAACCTCCTGACCACACACTACCGATTTGAACATATTCCCAAGGCGAGCGGCCGCCCGCAGATCTGTATGGACGGCAATCAGGCCTTGGCTTACGGGCTCATCGCCGCCGGCGTTCGATACGGCGCCGGTTATCCCATCACGCCGTGGTCGCCGGTGATGGAGGTGCTGCGTCGCGAGCTGCCCAAGTACGGCGGCATTTTCGTGCAGGCCGAGGATGAGTTGGCCTCGGTGTCGATCGCGCTCGGCTTCTCCTACGCCGGTTACCTCGCCGTCACCGGCAGCGCGGGGCCGGGGATTTCGCTCAAAGCCGAAGCGGTTGGGTGGGCCTCGATGGCCGAGCTGCCGCTCATCATTTGTAACATCCAGCGCGGGGGACCGAGCACCGGGTTGCCCACCAATGTGGAACAAAGCGATTTACATCAGGCCATTTTCGGCAGCCACGGCGACAGCCCGCGTGTTGTGCTCGCGCCGGCAACGGTGGAAGACTGCTTTTATATCGCGATTGAAGCGGCCCGGATCGCGCGCAAATACAGTACGCCGGTGTTTATCTTGAGCGACACTTCGCTAGCCACGCGCATTGAAGCCTTCGACGAACCGGACCTGCCCAAACTGATGGTCGATCCCAAACTCGATCTCACACCGCGCCCGACGCACAAGCCGTATCCCATCGATCAAATCACCCAGCACGTTCCGCCCGGCACGCGCATCCTGGATGGCAAATATCCGCTTCTTTCGGGACTGGAGCACGACGAGATGGGGCATCCCACCGGCAGTCCGAAACTGCACATGGCGATGACCGCCAAGCGTCGCAACAAATTGCGCAAGCTGGCGGAGGAATTGCCGGTGCCCGAGATTTATGGGGATCAGGAGGGCGACACGCTCCTCGTCGGCTGGGGTTCCACCTACGGTCCAATCCGCGATGCCGTCAAGACGGCGCGCGAACACGGCGAAAAAGTCGGCCACCTGCATTTGCGTCATCTGCATCCGCTGCCCAACGGGCTGGAAAATATCTGGCCGAAGTTCAAGCGCATCGTCACTGTGGAGATGAACGATCAGGGCGTTTATGGCTACGGCCAGCTCGCCACGATTTTGCGTGCCCGGTATTGCGAATCGAAGATTACAAGCTTTACCAAGACGGACGGCCTCACCTTCCGCGTGAAAGAAATTCTGGACGGCGTCTTCAAGGGGCGCTCGTTTGCGGCGCGACATATACCGCGCGAAGGGGCGCCGGTTGTTCACGCCGACACCGCCCCTGAGAGTGTGAAGACGCTCCGAGACGTGGTGCCCCAGGGCATCGGTTAACAGCGCGACAATCCAGGGCGCGCGATTACGCACCCGAATCGACGGACGAAACCGGCACTTTGCTTCAAAGCTACCGCGGGCCGGATGCGCCAAATGGAGTGCTCGCTGGCAGGGCAAAATTCGTAAGCGCATACAACTCCAAGCCAAAGGGGATGTAGCCGGCGTAGCCCAGCAGCGGCATTTCGAAAATCCGCAGGAAAGCCAGGCCCGGGATGTGGTAGATCCATTTGGGAAAGGAGTAATAGTTCCACATCTCCCAAAAAAATCCGCACACCAGCGCGCCGAGCGAAAGCGAGATCACTGTGCGCCAATCGCCTGTGCGCAGTCGCTCCAGCAAAAACGGGCGTCCGGTCCAATAATTGATCGGCTCGAAAATGAGAACGAGTGAGATCCAAGTGAACGGAAAAAAATTTTTCGGCCAGATGAGCATCGCGGAGAACATTGCCAGGCCAGTCAACAGCAGGAACAAAAACGCAGCGCGCCTGACAGGGATGCGGGGTCCCGAGGCGAAAAGGTCCATCCGCGCAAAGGTGCTGATCACCGCCGCGGTTTCGAAGACTGCCGGAATGACTGTCGAGAACGAGATCGTGGCCAGCAAGTCGAACTCGAGCGGCGCGAACCGTTCGCGTCCCAGGTATTCCCAGTTGCTGGTGCGCAGATTAATCAGCTCGAAGAGCCACCACACCATCGCAGAAACGGCAAACAACGACACGAAATGTTTTCTGGAGCGCAACCAGAGCGAGCTTCCAGTTCGCGCCTGGACCGCTGCATCCGCAGTCAGGATGTATCCCAGCCAGAGCGGAAAGAAGAGGAAGGCCGTCCGCGCGCCGGGCAGAGTCCAGTTCAATGGCCAGCATATCGCCACGAGGATTAGCCCCGCCCAACCGCGCGCCGGCCAACGACGATTGCCTCTTGTCACTGCCGCCAAGCGATCGTGGGTTTTTTGAAGAGCAAACCTAATGTGTTAATCGAGATGTTTGCTTAAAATTACAATTGAGGGATTGGCGCTGCCGTTGGTCAACCTCTCCGTAGAAGTTTGCGTCGAGCGCCCAACCGGTAACCTTCCAATTTAATTTCTCTTCCACGGGAAAGTGTTCCAGAACGGCTGCGCATTCGCGTCACATTGGTTACGCCCACGCTCCGGTAGGTTCGGGAGAGATTGGTTGGTTCTAGCGCGGCAGTTATCTACGGGGCAACCCAAACGCAACCGTGCGGAGTTACTCGTGCGGCGAACGCTCAAAAAGCCGCAACGAATTCGCGTTGCTTTGTCCTGCAAACGGTCGATTCGTGATTGCGAGTTCATAGGTTCGCGCGTGGTGAGTTGTCTTCATTGGAATCGCCTCGATGAAAAAACCGGCTCCTACCGCAAGATCGCGGACTTCCTTCGCATCGGCGTACGTCAGCATTACTTCTCCCGCCGCTCGCTCAAGCAGATCGAAAAGCGAATGATGATCTATCGAATTGTGGAGGTACAGACGTTTGCCCGCCGATTTCCCACCTACGGTGTATGGAGGATCTACAAAAAAGGCAGCCGATCTATTGCGCAAATATTTCGGGATTACGTCAAAGGCATCTTTGTGAAGAAACTCGATCTTGCTCTTTACCGCATTAATTGCAGCGATGCGTCTTGCGAGTGTTTCTGGATACCAGCGACAGCCTACCCCTAAATTCCTTTCGCCGTTTTTCATTAGACTGGCTCCAGGCGCTAGAATTCCGCCACGATGCACGCGGTTTCGCAAAATAGTTTGAAATGCGAGATCGACCTCATTTCGCGGCTCCCGGCAAAGTTCGGCGACCACCGCAGGCCGCGAAATGTCGAACCGCCGAATTCGATGTATCAAATCTGCAGCACCATTGCTCAGGATAACTTTCCATACCGCAGCGACATTGCTATCAAGCTCGGCCATTACGACGTGATCAGCCAGATTTTCCATCGCGACAGTCAGTGACGCGATTGCTCCACCTGCAAACGGCTCAACAAAAACGACTGGTCGTTTTCCGAGTGAGCGCAGCCAATGGCGCAAGTAGGGAATGAACCAAGTTTTGCCACCCGGATAGCGAAACGGACTTCGCTGGGGAACAGAAGCAACGTTGACTATTGAGGACGGGTCAGGCAGCAATACATTTTGCATGGCGCGCCTCCAAATCTCTGAAATCTTTGGACACGATCTTAATGATCATAGCCCGGAAGGGAAGCATGATCGACAAAGAATGTGGTGTCCCTTCCGGGATTCGAAATGCACAAAGGGTGGGAAGCAACGTCCGCTCGGCATTTGTTCGCTTGGCAACGAGAGAACTGCGACATCCGTTTGTCCGGTTCGCTTTCACGAGGGAAATCGCATTTTCATCGATGCGGGCAGAATCGCTTTTGGAGAGGGAAAGAAAATTGTCGTTGTTCCTGAGATGCGATTACTTCGTGTGCCTGATACTGGGAAGCGGATCGGTAAAATCGATTTCTTGATCGCTGTGCTTGACGACAATGGAAAACCATTCGATTTCGCAGCTCTCGAAGTTCAGGCTGTGTACATTTCCGGTAGATCGATGCGGCCCTTCTTCAATAAGTTTCTGCGAACCGGGGTTCTTCCCGAAGGCGCGAAGGCGCGACCCGATTATCGCTCTTCCGCTCAAAAGCGATTGATGCCACAGCTTAGCCTAAAGGTTCCAGTTTTCCGACGCTGGGGTAAACGCTTTTTCGTTGTCGTCGATAAACCATTTTTCGCGGCCTTGCCCCGGATCCGGCGCGTGGAAAGTAAAGAAAATAGCGAGATAACGTGGCTTGTTTACGAGCTTAACCGAAATGCTTCCGACACCGGCTACTCGCTCGGCGATCCCGACATCATTTTTACATTGTGGGACGATGTGCTTACTGCGCTACGCGAAGGCGAGGCGCCGCAGCAGAGCAATATCCTCGCCGAGATTTCCGCGCGTCTTCCCCACCTGAAAAGCTTTGAGACGTGATTGTGCAAAACGTTGCAGTGGCGAAACCAATTTATGCAGCGAAACCTGTGAAAAACGCGCGTCATCGCGCGCTCGCATTTTTTGAGCGCTGTGGTAAAAGATTTATTGAATTGGGGAATTTCGGCGCCTAAAAAAGGCTGAGAGGGACGCCTGCACGAAATCCCCGGCGATCGAAAATTTTATGAGCGCAGCGATAACACCAAACGGCGAAGGCGCCGCCGCGGTCGTGGAAGCACCGCGCGAGAAACTAACGAAAAAAGCGCTCACCGCCGATCACCCCACCTGGTGCCCGGGCTGCGGCGATTTCGCGGTGCTCGCGGCCTTTTACAAGGTGTTGGAGAAACGCCAGCTTGATCACGAAAAGATTGTGACTCTTGCGGGCATCGGATGTTCGTCGCGCTTCCCCTATTTCGTGAATGGCCACGGCGCACATTACATTCATGGACGCGCTGTGCCGCTGGCCACGGGAATAAGCCTCGCCCGGCCTGATCTGCATGTGTTCTTGTTCGGCGGCGATGGGGACGGCTTTTCCATTGGCGGCAACCATCTCGATCACGGCGCGCGCAAAAACGTTAATCTCACCTATTTCATCATGGATAATTTCGTCTATGGGCTGACGAAGAAACAGACCTCGCCAACCTCGCCCATGGGATTCAAATCAAAAACCGATCCCAGCGGGGCAATTGATCAGCCGGTCAACCCCATCAAAAAATTGATCGCCGCAGGGGCCACGTTCATTGCGCGCACGCATGCGGCAAATGTCAATCACATGATGCAGATGATCGAACGCGCCATGGATCATCAGGGTTTCAGCGTCATCGAATGTTTGAGTGAATGCGTGGAATTTTATCCCGACGTGTTCGATCCGGCCAATCCGCGCAAGGGCGGCAGCTTCGAAGTGATCGAGGAAAGAAAATGGGATGGCACGCCGGAGGATGAATTGCGGCATGATGTGACCGATGAACTTGCCGCGTACAAACTTGCGCAGCTCCCATTCCCGGGCGTGTTCGGCGTCTTTTACGAAACCGATCGTCCCACAAAAAACGCGTTGGAGAAAAAATGGATTGAGCAAACGCGGGAGCGTGTTGGCAACGCAACAGATCTGGAGATTCTTCAGCGAACCTTCGACCGAATGAAGTGATCGCAGGAGCCGTTTGCCCTCCCGGGACGCTGGGAGCCGGGCTTTCTCAATGACCACCGGCCCAGCCGCCAACACCCAGCGCGGTTAGCACGATTCCACCGCCAGCGAGCAAAGGATGAGTCCCATGACCCGCACAAGAACCGACGCGCCCTGCCGGCCGATCACCCGCAGAATTGCCTCCGAAAAGAGCAGCAGAATGTACGTCATGAAGAGAACCACAAGAAGCACAACTCCGGTTTCGAGGCGCTCCGGCACGGTGTAAACATCGTTATCAGTCAATACGATCACTGCCATCATCGCGCCCGGCCCGGCAATGGCCGGCACTGCCAGCGGGAACACCGCCAGATCGCGCCCTTCTTCTGGCGATCTCTCCATCTTGTCCATTTTTCCAAAGAGCATTTGAACGCCGAACAAGAAAAGAATGATTCCGCCGGCGACTTTAAGCGAGTGCATGTGAATGCCAATTGCGTCCAGGACAACCTGCCCCACAGTTCCGGCCCCAATCAGAATGAGCGTCGCGTATAGCACTGCCTTGAACGCCGTTCGCCGCCGTTCGGACGTGGTGAGCGAAGCGGTGAGTCCCGCGAACAATGCGACATTGCCAATTGGATCGATGGTCGTCCAGAGAGTGGCAAAGTCCTTACTGATTTTGATCAGCAGAGGCGACATGGATCTACTTTTGATGCAAACGGCGGCTTCGCACGAGCTAAAATCAGCGGTTCCACTCGAATCAACCCCTCCGACCCGGCAAGGCCCGGCAGGGGTTTGATTCGTTAATTGCCATGTGACAAGCGGGCCGCGTTCGCTTTAGCTAAGGTGTCTGCCTGGCAGTCGCAGAGAAACGGTGGGAGCGCCCGCGAATTGAACAAACCAACGATGCGCCAGAAGAAATCAGGAGCGCGGAGGCTGATCATCGCATTGGTCGGGCTGAGCGCCCTCGCCCTTTTGTCGATGGTGATTGCGGCTGTGGGCAGCCTGGTCACGTTGGCGGAACGAATCCATCCCGTGGCCGGCACAATCGTCTTCTGGGGCGTGTGTCTGGCAGCGGGATTTTTCGTCCTCTACGGCGTGCTGGCGTACGCGCGGTTACCAGCCGCGCTGGCACCGCCCGCGGAGGCGCGCGGGCCCGAACACGATGCGTACCTGCAGGCATTGCGCGCCCGTCTGGCTAGCAATCCGCGCACGCGCGATTTGCCGCTGGTCACGCAGGCAGAGATTGAGTTTGCGCTGGCGCAGTTGTCGAAGGAAGCCGACCGGGTTGTGCGACGCACAGCCAGCACAGTTTTTCTCAGCACGGCATTGATGCAAAACGGACGGCTCGACGGTCTGGTGGTGTTGTTCACCCAGGCTCAGATGATCAACCGCATTGCGCGCATTTATGTGCAGCGCCCGTCGCCGCGCGAGTTAGCGCGACTCTATGTGAACGTGGCCGGCACCGCGTTGCTAAGCAGCAGCCTGGAATCGCTGGATCTTGGCGAGCTGGTCGCGCCGCTGGTCACTTCGATCGTGCCGGCAATGAAGGGTGGCATTCCGGGGTTGAGCGGCATCTCTGCCCTGCTGGTGCGCTGTGTCTCCAGTGGCGCGGCGAACGCGTTTCTCACGCTGCGCGTAGGCGAAGTGGCGCGGCGCTATTGCGCACTGACATCGCGCTGCTCGCCCGACACAATCCGCAAATCAGCTACCGCAGCGGCCGTTCAGCACTTGGGCCGAATCGTGCGCGAGAACGGCGCGCTCGTCGTGAGAAAAATCTGGGAGGCCGCGCGCGACACCGGAGCATCGAAGGTCGAAGACCTCAGCGAAGCGACGCGGGGATTGGTCAGTAAAATCTCGCCCTGGCGCAGGGCGGAGCTGGAATCAAGAGGTGACGAATCGACGGTTGGCTAGAACGCGTCTCCAATAATTCGCCTGACAGGCGGGTTGATTCGCCGGGCTTAATCGCGAAATTTCTCGACCTCTGAGATTCAAACCGTCACTTAACTGGCTTCTCGTCTTTGTTCCGGTCGCGATCTTTTTGCGATTCTGCTTGGGAGAAAAGAATCCGGTCGCGCTGTTCGTTTGCTCCGCTCTTGGGATCATTCCCGTTGCGGGCTGGATCGGGCGTGCCACGGAGGAACTGGCCGATCGAGTTGGTCAGGGCCTGGGCGGATTGCTCAACGCCACTTTTGGAAACGCCGCCGAGCTGATCATCGGAGGCATCGCTCTTTCCAAGGGATTGATCAACGTGGTCAAAGCATCCATTACCGGCTCCATCATCGGCAACGTATTGCTCGTGCTTGGTCTTTCCATTCTGTTTGGCGGCACCAAATATAAGGAACAGCGGTTCAACCGCACCGCGGCGCGCACTTTTGTCATTTCACTTTCGCTCGCCGCAATCGGTCTCATTATCCCCACGGTCTTTCATCTGGCGGCAGACCGCAGTCCCGGGGGCTGGAGCCCGATGGTGGAGCAAAAACTCTCTCTGGCCATCGCCGTTGTTTTGTTCCTGACCTATTTTTGCATGCTTGGGTTCTCGCTCCGGACGCATAAATATTTTTTCCAAGGCGCCCAGAAGCATGCCGAAGAAGCGCAGCGCCGATGGTCGCGCAGTGTGGCAATTGTCGTGCTGCTTGTCTCTACGGCGGTGGTCGCCGTGCTCTCGGATTTCCTCGTGGGAACGATTGAGCATGTCCGGGACTCGGTCGGCCTGAGCGAGGTGTTTGTCGGCGTGATCGTGGTGGCGATTGTCGGTAACGCGGCCGAGCACTCGACGGCCATCCTTGTGGCCATGAAAGACAAGATGGACCTGAGCATTGGCATTGCCATCGGGTCCAGTCTCCAGATTGCCCTCTTCGTCGCGCCGGTCCTGGTTTTCCTCTCCCGCGTTTTTGGGCAACCAATGGACTTGGAATTTACGATGCCTGAAGTCGTGGCCGTTGTGGCCTCAGTTTACATTCTGTTTCAGATCAGCGGAGACGGCGAGACCAACTGGATCGAGGGCGTTCAGCTTCTGTCGGTCTATTTCATCCTGGGGATTCTGTTCTTTTATTTGCCGGAGCCGAACCACGCCGCACCCTAGCTTTGCGATTTAGCTTGTCAGCCCGAATGCGCGCGGTGAAGCTTGAAGGTTGTTTCCGACGGCGTCTGCCTGAGTTAAGCAAATTATGGCGCGCAAGTGCACGGCACCCGGTTGCGGATTTTATCTTCCTGACAAATACCCGCTCACCAAATGTCCGTGGCACATGGCGCCGGGAAGGGGAGCGGTCAAGCTCGCTGCTGCGCTGGCCATTGCGGCCGCCGGTCTGGGCGGCGGCTTTGCCTATAAAAGGTTCAGAAGGTATCTCGACCGAAGAAAGCTTCGCAGAGAAAGCGAAAAATCGCGGCGGCGACAAGCCGCCCAATCGAAGGAACAAAAGGCGGCATCCATTGCCGGGAAGCGCGCCGTGAAATCGGCAAAGCTGCGATCCTCTGCGGGTGAAACTGCAAGATCGAGACGCAGGGCGGTGAAGCGGAAAAAGAGCCGGGGTTTGTCTCAACCTTTATAAGATGGTCGGCGCTCAGGATTATTCCGCGCGAAGCGCCGCCATCGGGTTCACGCTGGCTGCGCGTCTGGCTGGGAAAAAACAAGCCAGTAACGCCGCGCCGGCGAGCATGAGGCTTGCGGTGATGAGCGCGACCGGGTCGGTCGGGCTTACCTGATACAGGATTCTGGACAGGACACGTCCCGCGCCCAGCGAAAGCACCAGCCCAATGCCGAGCGCGAGAGCGGTCTGCAGCGCCGCTTGTCGCATAATTAAACTAAACACGTCGCGCCGGTGCGCTCCCAGCGCCATGCGGATTCCGATTTCGCGCGTTCGGCATGCCACGGCATACGCCTTCACGCCGTAAACGCCGACGACCGCGAGCAGAAGCGCGATCATTCCAAAAGCGCCGAACAAGGCGGCCCCCAACCTGACGATCCACAAACCCACCGAACGGTCCAGAAGATCGACATATGGTGACATGCCGATGATGGGAACATCGGGAGCGACCGCCCGTAACATCGAGCGCGCCGTCGGGATAAAACCGGCGACTGATTTTCGATCTTGCGCAGCAAGCCGCATATGAAAGAAGACATCACCGGTGTAGCCCTGCGCGAGCGGCACGAACACGCGCGCGAGCGCAGTGTCGTTCTGCACGTCGTGCCGGTGCCTGTTCACGATTCCGACAATTTCCATGTCGTTAGGCGACCCGTCCCTGGGGGCCTGCGTGTAACGAATATGTTGCCCGATCGGGTCTTCGTTTGGAAAAAGTTTCTTCGCCAGCTCTTCGTCGATAATGGCGATGCGCCGCCCGTCCTCGTGTTCGCATTCGGCTTGCGTGAAATCGCGTCCCTGCAAAATCTTCACCCCGATCGCTTCAAAATAGCCAGGCGTCGTCGCGGTGTAGAGCGCGGTTACTCCGGGATCGGGCGCTTTGGGATCATTGGACAATGTCGCTCTTGTTGACATGACGCGGCGCGTACTGGTGAAATTTCCATAGGGCAACATCGTGCCGACACCCACCGCTTTCACGCCGGGCAATTCGCGCGCGCGTTGGATGATATTAAAAATGTCACGACGCGCGGCGGCAGGCTCCTTTTTGACGAGGGTGAAATCGATTTCGGTGACGAGATCGCCCGCCGCAACAAATCCGGGATTCAATCCTGCGGCCTTCATGGCGCCGCGGAAAAATAATCCGGCCGCGAAAAGTAACATCAGCGAGAGCGCGATCTGCGCCATGACTGAGATCTGGCGCGGCGCGAAGAAGCGACTTAACCGGCCGACTCGCGCCGGTTCGCCCGCCTGCTCTTTAAGATCATTGACCAGATCGGCCTTCGTTGCTTTCAGCGCCGGACCCAGGCTGAAAAGCAACGTTGCAACCAGACAAACGGCAAACGTGACCGCCAGCACCGCTGCATTGGGACGAAGATTGAGCACGATGGAAAAGTTCACCGACGAAAGCAGGCCGAGCAGTTGCTGGAGCAAAAGATTATTGCACCAGGTGCTCATGATCAGGCCGATTGCGCCGCCGCAAAGAGCCAGCACAAAGCCTTCGCACAAAAGTTGTCGGATGATTTGCCAGCGCGACGCTCCGATGGCAAGTCGCACCGCGATTTCCCTGGAGCGCGATGTTCCGCGCGCCAGCAGCATGTTTGCCAGGTTTAAACAGGCAATCAACAGAACGGCGCCGGCCATCGCCATGAGCAATGTCGCGATCAGCGCAATAGGGCCGTCGTCCTCGGGTGCAGTGCTGAGACTGAAGCGCGACGGTTTTTGGATTTGCACTTCGCGCTGAAACTCGGCGTCGGCCTGCATGGCGTTAAAACGTTGCGACAAGATCGACAGTCGCGTTTTGGCCGCTTGAATCGTTAGGCCGGAGCGCATGCGGCCGACAAGATTGAGGCAATAGTTTTTCGGATTGTTCAGGTCGTGCATCGTTTCGGAATCGCCAAACGCCGAGCCGAGCTGCGCGCGCATGCCAAGCGGCACCCAGATGTCGGGCGCCACCAGGGCGCTGGCTCCGCTGAAGCCTTCCGGCGCAATGCCAATAACCGTGTAAGGCTGTCCGTTAATCTGCAATGTGCTGCCAACGAAATCGGGGCGCGCTCCCTGGCGTTTCCAAAATCCGTAGCTCGCGACGATGACCGGAACGTTTGCGTCGGGTTGGCATTCCTCGGCATTGTAAAAGCGCCCGCGAAACGGTTGGACGCCCATGAGCGAGAAGTAGTTCTCCGAAGTGACGAAGGCAAAACTGCGCCGCATTTCGTGATCGCGCCCGATGCCGGCGACTGCGAACTCAAGCGCGGCGAGATCGACAAAGAGGTCGTTAGGCGTTTCCCGCAGGCTGCGAAATTCGTTGTAGGAAAACTGGCGGTAATCGTGATTGGCGTTTTGCCGGCAATTGAAGACGTTCACCACCTCATCAGGCCGCATCGGCACCAGCGGTTTGAGCACCACTGCATTGATCAACGCGAAAATGGCCGAGTTGACCCCGATGGCTAATGCAAGAGTTAACACCGCGACGATCGTAAATCCCGGTGTCTTGCGCAGCTGTCTTATGGCGAATCTGAAATCCTGGATCATGGCGGGCCGTTGTTTGTTGAGATGCAGCTCAGCCCGGATTTGGATTCAGAGTTTTCGCGTGATTCCCGAACAGTCTGGCGCCCACAGCGCAAAGCGTTGGCCGACCCGCCGCGTTCGGAGGCTGCCGCTACCGGCTTTTGGGTTGGCGCCCGGCGAATGCCAGCGCCGTGGGCGGTGCGAGAACAGAGGGAACGCGGCGTGGAATTTGAAGGCCATCCCAAAGGCAGCTCTGGCTACTGCGCAATAGTGAAGGGGAACCGATTCGTTATCTTGACGGTTCGGGGCCAGCCGGACCAACAGCACAAAATTTGCGCACGCCAGTATTGGCGGCGATCAGTTACCCGGGCGCCGCCACGCCGAGCTGGATGTAAAGAAGCACAACGGCGAGGGTCGTGACTCCGGAAAAAGTTGCGGGTTTCGTTATTTCTTGCCTGCTCGCGTGTAATTGATTTCCATCGTTTTGCGTTCCTGGCCGCCCTGGTTTTCGTACCATTCCAGCATCATATGGTTGTTGTCCGGCACTTTTAAAACCTCGCGCACCTGCGATTTCATTCCCGGCACGGGCTCCATTTCCAGATTGAAGGTGAATGTCTTGGTAGCGGGATCGTAGGTACCTTCGGAGTTGGCGATGCCGGTCCCCATGTTGTCGATCCACGAGCTGACGAATTTTTTCTTTACGTTGTCGTAGCCTTCGATGGCCATGCCTTTGAACTGCATGTCCTTTATTTTTCCGTTTTCATCCGGCATCTGCATCTTGCCCGTTACATCCATCATCACGTAACGGCCGCCCATGATGCTTTTGCGCGTTGCGGAGCCTTTGGATTCTTCGGGTTTGGCATTCGGGTCAGGGCTCATCCAAAGTTTGATGGTGTAATTCCAGTTGCCATTGAGATCGGAGAGAAGTTTGTGGTTCTCATTGAGCTTCGCCAGTTCCATCATCTGCTTCATCATCTCCTGCGGGTTTAGCTGACCAGCAGGAGCCGTCATCGGGCTCGATGCTGCGGCCGGCGATTCGGCTGGGCTCTGTGCGAACGAGGGTAGCGCAATGCAGGTCGCGACCAGGATTGCGCGGAATGTTATATTTGTTTTCATTAAGCGAGTCTGCCAGCGGCGCGCAGGTAATGGCAAGCCCCAAACGCGCATCAAAATAGAAAGACGCAACGTTGACGCGACGACTGGGGTTGAGGCGAAGGTCTGCCCACGCTCACGCTCTTGCGTTTCAGGCTAGCCTCTCGCAACAGCGTGATGGCTGAATTTCGCTGCGTTTCCTTTTCGTTGCAGCATCGGGAACAAGAAATGTGAAGAGCGACAGCAGTCCCTGCGCGATTGGAGACGCACTAGAGTGGTTTGAGGCCCGCTTGCGCGGCGCATTCCCGGCATCGCTTCAAGTCGAGTTTGCCGGAAGCCAGAACCGGGATTGTCTCCACGCGCCTGATCACTTTGGGGATCCACAAGTTCGGGACGCCTGCCTGCTGAAGTCTGGCCCGCAATTCAGCGATCTGGATCTCCACGGCGCTCAACAACACCAGCGCCTCGCCCTTGGCCTCATCCTGAATTCCTACGACAGCGAACGGGCGTTCATCGCGGCCGGACAAACCCAACAGATCGACAATTTTGTTTTCCACGGCCTCATGCGGCACCATTTCGCCGGCAATTTTGGAAAAGCGCGAGAGGCGCCCCTCGATGTAAAGGAACCCGTCCTCATCGAATCGGCCGATGTCGCCTGTCTTTAACCAGCCATTGCGCAAGACGGCGGCCGTTTGTTCGGGATCGTCCAGATAACCCTCGAAGATATTGACGCCGCGCAGCCACAGCATTCCGGTATCGTGCAGCGAAAGTTTGCGGTCTGTCTCTGGATCGCGAATTTCCGCTGCGATTCCGGGTGCCATCCTGCCAACAGAACCGAGGCGGCTCGTGGGCTCCGCATTTGGGGCCGGCTCCGGCAAATTGACGCTCACCACCGGGGCGGTTTCCGTCAGGCCATATCCTTCAAAAACTTTTTTGCCGAAACGTTCCTCGAATTTTCTGGCCAGATCGAGCGGCAATTTCTCGGCGCCCGTGATGGTGAGACGCAGGCTGCGAAGCTGGCGCGGCTGCGCTTTGCGCAGGTATAAGCGCAAAAAAGTCGGGGTCGCCAAAAGGAAACTGATTTTGTAGCGCTCGATCAGCTCGGCGTTCTTCGCCGCGTCCAGAGGTGTAGGATAGGTAACGGTGCGAACGCCTTCAATCAGCGGATACCAGAGGGTCACGGTTGATCCAAACGTGTGAAAGAACGGTAGCGACGCCAGAATGGCGTCGCTCTTTTTGGCATCCAAAAGGTCGCGAAACTGCGAGACATTGCCCACGACGTTACGATGACTCATCACCGCACCTTTCGGCTCGCCGGTGCTGCCGCTGGTAAACAGCAACACCGCTTCGCGGTGCCCGCCCTGCCTGGGAACTCCCAGGAGTCGCAGCAGCAAGCGCGCCGGGGCGAGGATCGAAACGATCCACCACAGAAGGATGCCGCTTTTCAGGCGCGGCATCAGCTCGTCCAGTTTTAAAACGCTTTCCGGCCACGGAAAATCCTTCAGCCGTTCCATGAATGGCGTCGCGGAAATCGCGAGTCGCAACTGGGCGCGTTTGAGGCACGCTTCGTTTGCTGCGCGCCCGATGGTGAAATTCAGGTCAACTGGAACCTTGCCGGCCAGCGTGACCGCGAGGTTTGCCACCACCGATCCTTTGCCCGGCGGCAGAACGATGGCCATGCGCGGATCGGGATATTGTCGGAGAAATCGGCTGAGCGCCGCCGCGGCGCCCAGCAGTTTCGATCGGCTTAGAGCGGTGTGATCGAATCCGTCAATCACCGCTGTGGCAAAAGGCCGCCGCTTTAAGCCGCGCACGCATTCTTCAGCCAGATGCCGGTTTAACGAGCGGCGACGGCTGTAGCAATATTCGCCGAGCTTAAGCAGCTCTTCCCGAACAGTGGCTCGATCGGCCGCTTCCGGCGCCAGTGGTTTGCCAAAGGCGATGGTAACGGGATAGCGAATGCGCTTCGGCCATTTCCAGAAAAATTTCCCGCCTTGGAACGAGAAAATTGACCCCCAAAGTTGATCGAGCCAGACCGGAACGACCTGCGCGTTGGCGTGTCGGGCAATCAATTCGTAGCCGCGCTGCAGACGCGTCAATGTGCCCGCGCGTTCGAGGCGTCCCTCGGGAAACAGACAAACGATCTCGCCCTGGGCGATCTTCGCCGTAGCTGCGCGCACAGCCGGGTAAGAATGTTTGCTGTTGATGGGAATACAGCCCAGGGCCCGCAAAAAGGGATGCAGAACCGGTTTTTGATAATACTCCTGGTCGATGATGTATCGTATGGGGCGCGGGCAGCCCAGCTGCAAAACGACCGCATCCACCCAGCTGATGTGATTAGGCAAAAGCAGAAAGCCGCCGCCGGGCAGGTTTTCCAAGCCAAAAGTTTTTACCTGATAAAAGCAGCGCACCAGCGGTCGCCCAATGAAGTAGAGCAAGCGTTCCGTGCGCGATATTGATGCCATCGTTTATGATTTACATTCGGCAAAAGCCAAACTGCAATCGGCAATTGTTGATGGTCGTGTCAATCTACCGTCTGTTCGCAAGCGCGAGAATCACGTGTCAGACCGCCCGTCTGACCCGGCAGGCATTCTGCGCGAATGCGGAGCACACGCCCCATGCGCCGGGCCGGCGCTCTAACCGCCGGGTTATTCACGCCGGCGGATGTCCAGCGGCACGCTCTTAATTCAGGACAAGCTGTTCTTATCAATGCAAACCAAGTCGCGTCCCGCTGCTTCCGGCTACTGGGCTCTCGTTCTTTTGCTGGCTATTAACCTTTTCAATTACATTGACCGGCAGATTTTGGCCGCAGTGGAACCGGATATTCGCGCCGCGTTCTTCGCCCCGGGCGACGAGAACGCCATGGCCAAAACCGGGCTGCTGGGTGACGCGTTTTTTGTCACGTACATGATCAGCGCGCCGGCGCTGGGTCTGCTGGCGGATCGCTTCTCGCGTTGGGTGATTGTTGGAGCGGCAGTGATTTTGTGGAGCCTGGCCAGCGGCGGCTCGGGGCTGGCGGCAACATTCGGCATCCTGTTTGCGACTCGCGTCTGTGTAGGCATCGGCGAGGGCGGTTATGGACCTGCGGCTCCGACTATTCTCGCCGATCTGTTTCCGCTCCAGACGCGAGGCCGGGTGATGGCGATTTTCTGCGCTGCGATTCCGGTCGGCAGCGCGCTCGGATATGTAATTGGGGGAATTGTCGGGGCTCACCTGGGATGGCGCTGGGCATTTTACCTTGTGACGCCGCCGGGACTCCTGCTAGGGCTGCTCTGTTTCTTCCAGCGCGATCCGCGGGTGGCTTTCCGCCATTCGGCTTCCCCGTTTCCGCGACGCGGTCTGGCTGATTATGTTCATCTGTTCCGTACGCGTTCGTATTTGATTAACTGCGCGGCTCAAACCCTGATGACTTTTGTTACCGGCGGCCTCGGTTTCTGGGTCTCGGCTTATCTGCGATACCGAAATCAAAGTGCGGATATCGGGATGACCGTCTTCGGCTTGATCACAGTCGTGGCAGGCTTGTCATCGACACTGCTGGGAGGCGTTGTGGCGGACAAATTACGCGAGCGTTTTGCCGGCGCCTACTTCTGGGTCTCGGGACTTGGGATGCTGGTGGCGTGCCCGTTTTTTGTTGCCACGCTTTACGTGCCTTTCCCGATGGCCTGGTTCACAATGTTTGTGGCGATTTTTTTTCTGTTCTTGAATACGGGACCTTCCAACACGGCGCTGGCCAACGTTTCGCTGCCTGCCGTGCGGGCGACGGCGTTTGCAGTGAACATTTTTGTGATCCACGCGTTGGGCGACGTGCAGGCGTTCTGGCTGCTCGGGTACATCGCAGGCCATACGAACATGCACGTGGCCTTTCTTTTTGTGTCCGCAATCATCTTAGCTTCGGGGCTGGCCTGGCTCATCGGCGTGAAATACCTTCCGGCCGACACCGCGGCGGTGGAAAAATTTGACGCCGGCAGCGCGCGTGAAGCTTGAACATGTTTAAATCGATTTTCCGTGTTGCAGGCATCTGCCTGGCGCTTGCGCCGATGGCGAGCGGCCGCGCGGAGGGAGTGCCTGCCGATTGCACTCAATTGATCCTCGGCATTGCTCCCGGATGGGACGCAACGCATGGCGAGATCCGCTTGTTCGAGCGCGCGCCGGGCGGGGATTGGACGCTTGTGGCCGGTCCGTTTCCAGCCTTGTTCGGAAAAAAAGGTCTCGCCTGGGGCGCGGGACTCGCGGGCCAGAACGAGCCGGGTCTCCGGAAAAAAGAACGTGACGGCCGGGCGCCTGCCGGCGTTTTCGAGATCGGTCAGGTTTTTGGATACGAGGCGCATTTGCCGCCAGGCGCGGATTATCCCTACCATCAGGTGACGGAGGCAGACGTTTGGAGCGACGATCCGCGCTCGCCTGATTACAATCGCCACATCGTGATCGATCCGAAAAATCCGCCTCCCAATTATACGCATGAAAAGATGCGCTCGGGCGATTTCGCGTATCATTGGCTTATCGAGATTCGGCACAACTCCGATCCCCCTGTGCCTGGAGCCGGCAGCGCAATCTTTTTCCATATACGCCGCGGCGTGAACCGGCCGACCGCCGGCTGCACGACATTGGCAAAAGATGATCTGGTGAAGATCATCTCCTGGTTGCGCAAGAAACGCCATCCGTGTTACGCCCTGTTGCCCGCCGGCGAGTACAACGAAAAATGGCGTCCGTGGAGTCTGCCATCGCCTGAAACACTGCGCCGCGCTGCCCCGTCGCTTCATTGAATCAACGATTTGTTCAATTAGCTTCCGGGTGTGATGCGAAAACGTCGAAACCCCGAGTCTGAACCGAATATTCGTCGCATCGATACCAAGCCGCGCGCGAAAAAACAGACGCACGGATATCAGGTTCATTTTCTGCGCGGAGACAAAATCGTGACCAAATTATTCAGCGACAGTGTGTACGGCGGGAAGCGCGCTGCCAGACGCGCGGCGCGAAAGTTCAGGGATGCCGTTCTGCGCCGCCTGCCCCGTCGAAAGCCCGTGGGGTTACGGTGAGCGCGCGCGACGCCGCTTCTGACGATACGCTCTCCAGCATGCGATGAAGCCGGGGGCGAAATCCTGCGGTCGCGCGGCGACCCAACCGTCGATAATTGTTTCTGGAAAAAATGCGCCAGTTTCGATCTCCGCGCGATTGGGAGCCAGCTGACCGGAGAATCTCCCCCGATAAAGGCAAACAAACTCCTGGTCGGTGCGCGGCGAGGCGGGCAGCTTTGCAATCTTCCGGAGAGGAACGTCGATGCCCAATTCCTCGCGCAGCTCCCGATGAGCCGCCTCATCATAGTCTTCTTCGCCTGTCACGTGGCCTGCCGCGCTGGAATCCCATTTTAACGCATGACGATCCTTTCGACGTGAGCGCTGTTGCAAATAAACTTCGCCGGCGGGATTCAGGAGCAGGATGTGGACCGCGCGATGGAGCAAGTTATTCGCATGCACTTCGCCCCGCGGCGCGAGCCGCAAAATCCGGTCGGTCCGATCGACGACCGGGAACAGTTCGACCGCAGTTGGTCGCCGGTCGGCAGGCGCTGCCGGCGCGATGTAATTTGCCAGGTTAATCCACTGAAGCAGCGACAACTCCTCCGCCCGAGCCCTCGAATCGAATCCCACGGCGCGAGCCGCCGCCTGCCAGTCAGGCACATCTTCGCGAAGCAATTTTCCCAGTTGCTTGCGCCTTTGAGAAAAACCGTGCCGAATTAATTGCCGCAGCAACTCAGCATCGTGCTCGGGCAATTCGCGCGGATCGCGTGGCACGATACGGACCACTGCTGAATCCACTTCCGGTCTCGGAAAGAAAACCGTGGGCGAAATGGTGCGCAGATATTGGACCTGATGATGCAGCTGAATGCCCAGCGTTAGCGCGCCGTAATCGGGCGTGGATGGAGCGGCCGAGAGTCGCAGCGCCATCTCTCTCTGCAAGGTAAACAGCCACAGCGATATAGGGCTGGGATATCGAACGTAAGAAAGAAGTAATGCGCTCGACACGCTGTACGGAAGATTGCCCAATAATTTCACTCGCGGCTCGGCAAACAAAACGCGCGGATCGAACTCGAGCGCGTCAATATTTGCGATCTCGAGCCGCGAATGACTGAGCCGTTCCCGCAAAAAATTCGCCAGGCGTTTGTCCTTTTCGATGGCCAAAACCCGCGCGCCTTTTTCCAGCAGGAGTTTTGTTAAAGCGCCCAGACCCGCACCGATCTCGACCACGAATTCGTCGGGCCTCACGTCCGCCTGATCCACGATCCACCGGGCGAGGTTTTGATCGTGAAGAAAATTTTGGCCAAGCCTCCTCGCGGGCGTGATCCCCATTTGCTCGAGCATTGCGCGGATCTCGGAAAGCTTCATCGAACCTCTGGTTGGCGGGCTGTCGGCACAAGGAAATTCAGATTTTTGTTCACAAGACGGTGGGAAGAAAATACGAATGGAGTGGACAGTTGTTCACAAGTTATTCTCACCCCTTCCACGGGGTCGCAGGAAGCAGCTTAGCCAGCCTTGGGGAGAGCTCCTCGGCGCCGGTCCGTCAATGAGAGTCGCGATGGTTTCCTGCGGCTTTTCAGGTATCTTCGACGCGCTTCTTTCAAGGAGGCTCCTTCCAGGAAGTACGCCGTCGCGGCGCGTCCAATGGCGTAAGTGCCGGCGGCGGCGACCATGCCGCAAACAACGTTGCCCCATCCCGGGAAAAACTTCAGAAGCGCGCGAGCGCCTTCGCGCAGGATCATGGCCGCGCCAAGGTTCGCCCCGAGAGCCCCGATGAACTCGGTGGCGGCGCGCAGGTTCCGCTCGCGTCCGCTGATGTACATGATGCCTGAGACCATTAACACTTGAAGCGTCGTGAGAACGGGCATGTCCGCCAGAGGAATGGGTTGTGCGCCAATTGCGGCGCAAATGGCGGTGGCCGATTTGATCAGCAGGTGCGCGACGTGCGCCTGGGCCTGCGGATCGCGCGAGATTCGAATCATCTCGATCTTCGCCTCGTTGGGCAGATGTTCGGCCAGCAGCGACATTAATTTCTGTCTCTCGGCGGTTGCGCTCTCGGAAATGCGCACCACAGCGAGCAAACGATCACTGCCTGCCAGCTGCGCATCGAGGGTTTCCTGCAGGTGGGCGGCTCGCCGCTCGGGTCCCAGCGAAAGAGCGATAATTTTCGTCGCCCCGGGCGGAATGTTCAGGGGTTTGTTCAGAAGCCATTCGCCGTCGTCAAAGACGAAGATCATGTCTGGAGGATGGCGTTTGATCTCCTCGGCGATTTGAGGTTCCGCAGAGCGCTCCGCCTCGCGCGCGTCCAGGATGGAGATGGCGCCTCGGCCGGGGATGACCCAGTCGGCCCAGCGGTGCAAAGGCATCAGAGTCACATGGGCAGGCTGATGGTCTTCGGGGGCAAACAGAAGCTGCACGATCTGGTGCATGGGCAGACGGCTCGAGCCGGTAAACAGAAAACGCGGCGCGCGTTGTTTGAGAAAAAGTTCCTTGAGCGGCGTCATTTCCCGCAGCACTGGTCGCCGGATTTTCTCGGGAAGTCTGCCTGTCAGCGATTCCAGTCGCTCCGCCATCTGGAGCAGAGTGGGTTGTTTCATGTTGTGAAATGAAATCCGAATGACGAACGGTTCCCCAGCGATTATAAACCTTGCATGAGTTTGAACATTGAAATTCTTTCCAAGGCGGCGAACCAGGCCCGGGGTTTATGCATGGATGCCGTGCAGGCCTCGCAGTCTGGGCATCTGGGGTTGCCGCTCGGCTGCGCAGAGATTGGCGCGGTGCTCTTTGGCCATGCGCTCAAGTACAATCCCGACAAGCCGCGCTGGATCAATCGCGATATCTTTGTGCTCTCAGGCGGGCACGGCAGCATGTTTCTTTACGCGTGGCTGCACATGAGCGGGTACGATTTGCCAATGTCGGAAATCAAGCGGTTCCGGCAGTTGCATTCCAAAACCCCGGGGCACCCCGAATTTGGCGAGACGCCAGGAGTCGAATGCACCACCGGTCCGCTCGGTCAGGGCGTGGGCAATGCCGTTGGAATGGCGGTGGCGACGAAAATGGCAGCGGCGCGCTTCAACACCGATGAGCACAGGATCTTCGATCAGCATGTGGTCTGCTTGTGCAGCGACGGCGACATGCAGGAGGGCGTTGCTTCCGAGGCGTGCGCGCTCGCGGCGCATTGGGGCCTGGATAATCTGATTTTCATCTACGATTCCAACGCGGTCACACTGGACGCCGCGGCCAAGGAAACCCAAAGCGAAGACACGAGCAAACGCATGCAGGCCTATGGCTTTGATGTCCAGGAAATCGAAGGCCAGGACATGCAGCAGTTTCTCGATGCCTTTAATGTGGCGAAGCGTCGCGACAATGGGAGACCGCAGTTCATCATCGCGCATACGCTCATCGGCAAAGGAATTCCGGAAGTAGCGGGAACGTACAAGGCCCATGGCGAGGCGGGCGCCAAATACGTGGATGCAGCGCGCAAAGCGCTGGGGTTGCCCGAGGAACGTTACTTCGTCTCGAAGGATGTTTACGCCTACTTCGCCGAACACAAAAAGCAATTGCTCGCGGACTACGATCGCTGGGAAAAAACTTACAACGCCTGGCGCGCTAAAAATCCCGACAAGGCCACGCTGCTTGACGACGGCCTCGCGCGCGCAGTGCCCGCCGATCTTTTGTCCAGAATTCCGGAGTTTGCCAGGGATGCGAAACTGGCTACGCGCAAGGCCGGCGGCGAAGTGCTGCAACCGATCGCTCGAGCGATGCCGTTGTTGATTGGCGGCAGCGCCGATCTTTACGGTTCAACCATGAACTACATCGACGGCGGCGGCGATTTTAATCGCGACAATTTCGCCGGGCGCAACATCCGGTTCGGCATTCGCGAACACGGCATGTGCGCGATCCTCAACGGCATCTCCTATCACGGATTGTTTCGCGCGTCGGGCGCGACGTTTACCGTGTTCACCGATTACTGTCGCGCCGCGATCCGGCTGAGCGCGCTGGCGAAGCTGCCCAATATCTACATCTTCACGCACGACTCGATCGGTGTCGGCGAAGACGGCCCAACCCATCAGCCGGTGGAGACGATCAGCTCGGTCCGGTTGATGCCCAACATCGACGTGATTCGGCCGGCCGATCCGGAAGAAACCGCAGGCGCGTTCGTTGCGGCCATGGAACGTACTGAGGGGCCCACCTTTCTCGCTCTTACGCGACAGACCGTTCCGATGTTAGATGACATCGACGTGAAGCTGCGCCGCGACGGCGTGTTGCGGGGCGGTTACATTGCAAAAAAGGAGGCGGGGAAACTGGAGCTGATCATCCTCTCGTGCGGGAGCGAACTCCAACACGCGCTGGCCGCGGCCCAACAGCTGGGAGACGGCGTGCGCGTTGTCTCCATGCCTTGCTTCGAGCGTTTCAATCGGCAGCCGCAAGAATACCGCGACCAAGTGTTGCCCGACGGATGCCGCAAACGCATCGCCATTGAAGCGGGCGTCCCTGAGATTTGGCATCAATACGTGGGTCTCGATGGGAAAGTGATCGGGCTCACCCAATTTGGCTTGAGCGCGCCGGGAGCTGAAGTGATGAAGGAGCGCGGCATCGACGCGCAGCACGTTATCGACGCGGCCAGAACGCTGCTGAACAACTGATTCACCGGTCGCTTCGTTTTGCGCGTCGCGCTCTGTGGCGACGTTCGCTTTGGCGACTAAAATGCTTCTTCCGATTCGCTCACATTGCGCGCACGCGTTTCAAACCGGGTGAACTCTTTCAGGAACGTGAGCGGAATCTCGCCCACCGGCCCGTTGCGCTGCTTGGCGATGATCAATTCCGCCTCGCCGGCTTTTTCCGCGCGCGCCTCCTCATCTTCCTCGTAAATTTCCGGTCTTACGAGCAACCCGACGAGGTCCGCATCTTGCTCGATGGAACCGGATTCGCGCAGGTCGCTCAGACGCGGTTTGCCGCCGGAGCGTTGTTCCGGCTGCCGATTTAACTGCGCGACTACGATGATCGGGATTTTCAGTTCCTTGGCCAGACCTTTGATCCCGGCGGAAATTTCCGAGATTTCCAATTGCCGATTTTCCTGGGCGCGGCGCGAAGTGGAGCGGAGCAGTTGCAGATAATCGATGATGATCAACCGCACATCCTGTTGCGCTTTGAGGCGACGGGCTTTGGCGCGCAATTCGAGAATGCTCAGGCTGGGGCTGTCGTCGATGAAGATCTTTGCCTCCGCCAGCTTGGAGGCTGCCGCGGTGAGGCTGGGAAAATCGCGCTCGGCGAGAAAACCGTCGCGCACCTTTTGCAGGTTCACCTTGGCGCGCGAACAGAGCAGTCGTTGCACCAGCTGTTGGCTGCTCATTTCCAGACTGAACACGCCGACTGGAAGCTTCTCGTTGATGGCCACATGTTCGGCGATATTCATGGCCAGGGCGGTCTTGCCCATGCTGGGGCGGGCGGCGATCACGATCATTTCCGAAGGATGCAGACCGCTGGTCATCCGGTCGAACTCGACAAAACCGGTTGAGATGCCAGTGATGCCGCCGCGGCGCTCGTACAGTTTCTCGATCGACTCGATTGCCTCCATCACCTGGTCTTTCATGGAGAGCATCTGGCCTTTGAAACGGTCTTCGCCGACAGCGAAGATTTTCTGCTCCACTTCGTCGAGCAGACTGCTGACATCATCCTGCTCTTCGTAAGCGCGCCGGACGCTCTCGGTGGCGGCGGAAATGATCTGGCGCAGGAGATATTTGTCGCGAACGATCTCCAGGTAGTATTGCACGTTCGCCGCGGTGGGAACGAAGGTGAAAAGGTTGGTTACATACGCGGCGCCGCCGATGTTCTCCAGGAGGTTTCTGTCGCGCAAAACCTGGGTAAAAGTAATCAGGTCGATGGCCTGGCCGGCGTTCCAAAGGTCAACGAGCACGCTGTAGATGGTACGGTGGGCGGGTACATAAAAGTGCTCCTCGTTAATTTTCTCAACGCATTCGGCAATGGTTTCCCGCGGCGAGATGAGCATCGACCCCAGAACGCCTTGCTCAGCCTCGACGCTGTGGGGCGGCGTGCGGTGAACATCTTGCGCAGAACCTGTGGGCGAAATGGGAACAACTTTTTCGCCGCCTCGCGCCGCCGAGCCTCGGCCAGCGCCATTTCCCGCTTTACGAGGCTTCTCTCCTGTCCACGACGGGGACGATTGAGAGGCCATTTATTTCGTTTCTTCCTTTTTGACTTCGGTTTTTCTGCGGAAAAATCCTCGCTTCTTTTTCGGCTCCTCGACGGTGGCTGGTACTCTCTCCTCGGTTTTTGCTTCTTCCGCCGCTTTCACCTGGAAAACAAGCTGTGCAGTGACGTCGTGATGCAATTTGATGGCGACCTGGTGTTCGCCGGTGTCTTTGATGGGGCGTTCCAGGATGACTTTATGCCGATCAATCTCGGCGCCCAACTCCGTTTTGAGCCGGTCCACAATGTCCTGAGCAGTCACAGAACCGAACGCCTTGCCCGTTTCGCCTGTGGCCAGCGTGAAAGTTAACCGCAATTTGCCAATGCGCCGACTCAGTTCCTCCGCTTCGTTGAGCTCGCGCGCCTCGCGTTCGGCCCGTTTTTGCTTGAGGGCATCGAGTTGGCGCAGAGCAGCCGGCGTGACTTCATAGGCTTTGCCGCGTGGCAGCAGATAATTGCGCGCATAGCCGCGGCGCACTTTCACAACATCGGCTTCCGCGCCCAGACCCGGCACATTCTCGGTCAAAATGAGTTTTGTGAACGGCATCGCTATTTGTTAAAGCGCGGATAAAACTTTTTCAATCACGAAACGATTCGAGGGCGAGGAGTATAAAACTGCGCGGGGCAGTGTCAATGCACGAATGCGAGTCACCGCGTGATTTTCTGAAGCGAGGCCGGAAATGGCGTCGATTCAGATCATCCCCAGCTTCATCCGACCGGCTTCGCTGATCATGTTCTGGTTCCAGGGCGGGTCCCACACCAGTTGCACGTCGGCTTCATCGACGCCGTCGATGCTCAGGATTTTGCTTTGTGCGTCGTGGGCAATGGCTGGTCCCATGCCGCATCCCGGCGCGGTCAGCGTCATTTTTACTTCCACACGCCTGGCGCCGTCTTCTTTTTTGATCAACCTGCAATCGTACACCAGGCCCAGATCGACGATGTTCACTGGAATTTCGGGGTCGTAACACTGGCGCAGCACGTTCCAGATATCTTCTTCTGAAACTTCGCCGTCTGTTCGAGTGGGCGCACGGGCGGGCTGCGCTTGCGGTTTTTCCAACCCCAGCGCATCGAGGTCCTTCTCTTCGACGCGAGCCAAACCCATGTAGGTGGCGATGGTGTAGCTGCCGCCGAGACTTTGGGTGATCACGCCCTGGGTTCCGGCCGGAATGGTGATCCTCTCACCGCTGGGAATTTGTATGGCCTCGCAATCCCGGTTCAGTGTGAATTCGGTGTTCTCGTACATGGTTTGCTAAAGCTCTCCTGAATTACTATGCCACAGAGGGGAAAAATGACGAATTGATTCGCGCGTGGAGTGTGAAACGACCAATTCAGGCCCGAGAATGTGATTCTGCAGCGAACGCTCCCTAGTACACGTCGCGCTTGTAACGTTTTTCGCGCTTGAGATTTTCGACGTACTCGTTGGCCTGCTCGAGCGATTTGCCGCCTTGCTCCTGCACGATCTGGCGCAGCGTTGCATCGACATCCTTGGCCATGCGCCGGGCGTCACCGCACACAAAGAAGTGCGCGCCCTCCTCCTCGATCCACTTCCAGATCTCAGCGGCGTTTTCCAACATTTTGTGCTGGACATAAATTTTCCGAGCCTGATCGCGCGACCAGGCGCAATGCAGCCTGGTGAGGATTCCCTCTTTGATGAAGCTTTCAAAATCCTCGCGGTAGGCGAAATCGCATTTCTCGCGCTGAGCGCCGAAGAAGAGCCAGTTTTTGCCTTTGGCTCCGGTTGCCTTGCGTTCCTGCAGGTAGGCGCGGAAAGGGGCCACGCCGGTGCCCGGTCCGACCATGATGATGGGTGTATCAGGATCTTCGGGCAAATGAAAATGCTTTGCCGCGCTGGGAAACGTTGGGATGGGAACATTGTCGGCCCTCTCGGCAAGAAACGTCGAAGCCACGCCTTTACGCAGGCGGCCATGACTTTCATAGCGCACAACATCCACAATCAGATGCACCTGGTCGGGGTAGGCTTTCAGGCTCGACGCAACCGAATAGAGGCGCGGCTGCAATTTTGACAGCAACCCAACGAATTCCTCGGGGGTAAAGCGCACCGAGGGATGTTCGATGAGAAAATCGATAACCTCCATGCCCCAGAGATAAGTTTGCAGATCCTGTTTGCGCTCGGGCTCCAGAAGATCGCTCAGCAGCGGCGCGGCACTGGCCCGTTGAGCAACCGCTTTCAGCAACTTGGGAGTTGGCTGCGTGATGCTGTAGTCGCGCAGCAGAGCTTCCCGGAGCGTCGTTGTTCCGCCCTTTGGCCGGGGAACTTCTTCGCCGCCTGTAAAACCCAGCGTGCGAATGATCTCATCCACCAGTTCCGGATCGTTTGTGGGGTAGATGCCCACCGAATCGCCGACTTCAAAACTTAATCCCCAACCGGTGAGATCGAGCTCGAAATGGCGCGTCTCTTTTTCCGACTCGGGCCCGCTGAGGCGGCGGTTAACCCGCATTCGCGCTGGAAACGGATTTGCCCGCGAATACGGGGTGGCCGACGACGCGGGCGGAGCAGCCAGGGTTGCGGACGCTTCGTTCATGATAGTTTGTAGCGGCGATCTTCCATCATCGCAAATATCCACTCATCGCCGGAAACCACCGCTGGTGTTGGCACGGCGTTTTTGGGCAGGGCGAGCTTTCCCTTTGTCTCCAGCAGGGGCAATAACAAAATCCACTTGTCGTTTAAAAACGTCCACCCGGGCGACCAGAACGGAAATTTCGGCGCCTACCGCGAAACGTTTGCGCGAGCGCCGCCCAATGAGTTGTCGGCGAACGGGGTCAAACAGATAAAAGTCGTCCGTGAGTGAGGAGACATGGACGAGGCCGGTCACGAGCGCATCTGGCAATTCCACCATCAGCCCGTAATTGCGGACATCGACGATCATGGCGCGGAAAATCTCGGGGTTGCGCTGTTGGAGCTGACGCTGGAAAAACTCCAGTTTCTTCATCTGGGTGGCATCGATCTCCGCGTCGGCCGCATTGCGTTCGGTAGTGGAAATATGTTCCGCAATCGAGGCCAGCTGCGCCATGTCGGGCCGCGAATGCGGCGGCGTGGCGTTTTGCGCAAGAGCGCGGTGCACAACCAGGTCGGCGTAGCGCCGTATGGGGCTGGTGAAGTGCAAGTAGTTGGCCTTGGCCAGGCCGTAGTGGCCGAGCGGCCGCGGATCGTAGCGGGCGCGTTTCAAGCTTTTCAGTAGAGCTACCTTGAGCGCTTGCTCTTCGGGTTTCCCACGGATAGCGGCCAGCAAGCGTTGCAGTTCGTGGCGATGATTGAGGTCGCCTACTTTGTAATGAAAGCTCAGCACAAACTCGCGATACTCGGCCAGTTTATCGGGGTCCGGGCTTTCGTGGATGCGATAGATGGTAGGAATGGCGCGTCGTTTTAGTTCCCGGGCCACCGCCTCATTGGTCGCCAGCATGAATTCCTCAATGAGTTGGTGCGATTGGTCGTTCTCGACGCGTTCCAGTTTCACCGGATAACCCTGCTCGTCGAGCCACACTTTTGCCTCCGGGAAATCGAGATCCAGGGCACCCTGCTCGAATCGCCTGCGGCGCAGCAGGGCAGCGAGCTGCCAGGCAAGGTGAAGGCGCTCGCCGAGGCGGTCCCGGGGCGGAGAAGTCAATATGGCATGGGCTTGTTTGTACGTGAGCCGGTGCGCGCTGCGAATCACGCTGCGGGTGAAGCGGGCGCTTCGAGCCACGCCGCGTCTGTCAAACTGGATAAAGACGGAATGTGCAAGCCTGTCCACGCCGGGTTGGAGGCTGCAAATCTCGTTGCTCAAGCGCTCGGGCAGCATGGGAATCACGCGGTCCGGCAGGTAAACGCTATTGCCGCGCCGACGCGCTTCCCGATCCAGCGCGCTTTCCGGCGGGACGTAGGCGGCCACGTCGGCAATGTGAACGCCGAGGCGCCAGCCGCCGTTGGTTTGGTCAACCTGAATGGCGTCATCGAAATCCCGAGCATCGTCGGGGTCGATGGTTACCACGAATTCTCTCCGGAGATCTTCGCGGCCTTCGAGCTGGCGCGCGCTGATCTTTTGCGGGATCCGCTCCGCTTCGCGCAAGACCTCTTGGGGAAATTCGGATGGCAAATGAAATTTCCGGATCACCGAGAGCATGTCGATGCCGGGCGCGGACGCCGGACCGAGCACTTCGATGATTTGGCCTTCCGGATTAACGTGACGCGATTCCCAGGCATCCAGGCGCACCACCACCTTGTCGCCTGCATTTGCGGTTGCCGCAGGCCGCTGATCCGCTTCCGGTCGCACATACACGTCGTGCACAAAGCGTGGATCATCCGGGATCACGTAGTAGAAATTGTGAGACCGCTGAAGGGTGCCCACGATCGTGTCGTGTGCGCGTTCGAGGATTCGAATCACTCGTCCTTCGCGCCGCCCTTTCACGCGGCCAGGCGGCGTATCTCTCGACAGCCGCGCTACGACCCGATCTCCGTGCATGGCGGTGCCGATGTTCTCTGCTGCTATGAACACGTCCGATTCACCCGGTTTCTCGGGGGCGAGAAAACCGTAACCGGCCGGGTGGATCGACAACTTGCCCGTGACCAGATCGGCTTCGGTTGGCAAAACGTATCTGTTCTTGCGAATTCTGGCGATCTCGCCGCAGCGCTCGAGGTCCCGGAGGACATTGCGCAGTGCGGCGCGCTGGCCGGCGCTCAAACGAAGCGCGCGCCCGATGTCGGTCTTGTCCAGGGGGCGATAGTCCTTGCGCGCGAGCAGTGATAAAATTTGTTCTCGAATATTACGTCCGTTTTTGCTCATCTTGGCGAAACAATATCGTCCGTCTGTGCATTTAATGCGATTTCAAGTTGGAGGTCGAAAAATGCAAAAAGGGATTATGGCTGGCGGAGTGGCCGTGGCGCTGGCGGCGAGCCTTTCTCTCGGCGCGGGAGACGCCAGGATGCAGATCACCAGCTCTGCTTTTGGCCACGGCGCAGATATACCGGCGAAATTCACTTGCGACGGTGCCGATATCAATCCGCCGCTGCAATTTGCAGGGGTACCTGTGGGAACCAAGAGTCTGGCCCTTATTGTTGACGATGCAGATGCGCCAGGCGGAGTGTTTACCCATTGGATGGTCTGGAATATTTCGCCCCGGACAAATGCAATTGGCGAAGGTAGTGCGCCCGGTGGGTTGCAGGGGCGAAACGATTTTGGCAAGCTCGGTTACGGCGGGCCGTGTCCGCCGTCGGGAGCGCACCGTTATTTCTTCAGGGTTTTCGCTCTGGATCGGGAGCTTGACCTTCCTGCGGGCGCACGGCGCGCTCAACTGGATGCGGCCATGAAAGGGCATGTGATCGCTCAGGGTGAATTGGTGGGACGCTACAGCGCGCAGAAACACTAAAGAGTCTCGCCGGGACATTGACCGCGATGCGGGCGAGACGTTGCGCTCGCCGACAAATTACCTTTGTGCGGCTCTGCTTTGCTTCGAATAATCCGTTTTGGATGTTAGTCTCAAGCTTTAATGGGCGAGAGGCTTTGGAGAATCGGTGGCCGCGTTTACGATCTTTCCCGCCGGGGATTGATCATGGGCGTGCTGAATATCACGCCGGATTCGTTTTCGGATGGCGGCAGATTTTTCGCTCTCGACAAGGCGCTGGAACACGGCCTGAGAATGGCCGCGGAGGGCGCGGACATCATAGATGTGGGCGGCGAATCGACCAGGCCCGGCGCCCAGGCTGTGCCGGTCGCTGAGGAATTGCGGCGAGTCATTCCCGTCATCGAGAAACTGCGCCTGAAGGTGGACGTACCGCTTTCGGTTGATACTTCCAAGGCGGAAGTGGCTCAGGCGGCCATAGAAGCCGGGGCGTGCATTGTGAACGATGTCACCGGCGGACGCGGCGACAAAGCCATGATGCCGTTAATCGCGCGAAGCGGGGCGGCCTTTATCATTATGCACATGCAGGGAACGCCGCAAACCATGCAGATTGAGCCGCGATACAACGATGTGGTGGCCGAGGTTGCCGATTTTTTTCGACAACAATATGCCTGCGCCATAGGTTATAACATCGAGCCCATGGCGATCGCGTTTGATCCGGGAATTGGTTTCGGGAAAACCCTCGAGCATAATCTTGAATTACTGGCGCGGCTGGAGCAGTTGCGTTGCCACGATCGGCCGCTGGTGATCGGCGTTTCCCGCAAATCTTTTCTGGCCAAACTGATTGGCTCCGCGGAGATGAAAGAGCGCCTTGCGCCAGGAGTGGCTTTGACGGCGTTGTTGCGGGCGCGCGGGGCGGACGTGTTCCGCGTTCACGATGTCAGGGAAAACGTCACCGCTTTGCGGGTAAGTGAGGCGGTTTTGCAGAGGGCAAAATGATTCACCAACTCATTGATCTCTGGTTCCGAAGCTGGCGGAGTCTGGTGGAGATCCTGCTGCTGACGGTGGCGATCTACTACGGCTACCTCTATTTCCGCGGCACTCGCGGGGCAAAGGTATTGACGGGGCTGGCGATAGTTTTCCTGACGCTGACTCTAATCTCCACGCTGCTGAATCTGGTGGTTATCGGGTGGATTGTGCGCAGTTTCTCGGTTTTTCTGGCCATAGCGCTGGTGGTGATCTTTCAACCCGAGCTGCGCAGAGGTCTCGCTGCGCTGGGAGGTCATCCGATTTTTTCCCTGACCAGCGAGAAACGGGAGACGGTTCACGATTTGGCCGAGGCCGTGGCGCAGCTGGCGAACAAACAATTCGGCGCGCTCATAGCCATCGAGCGCGATACGTCAATCCGGGTGTATGAGGAAACCGGAGTCACAATCGACGGAGAATTTTCCGTTGAACTGATCCTGGCAATCTTTCATCCCAAGGCGGCGCTGCACGATGGTGGAGTCATTATTCGCAATGGGCGCATCGCGGCTGCGGCGTGCATCTTTCCAGTGAGCCAGCGGGAAACTCTGGACCGCAGTCTCGGGTTGCGTCATCGCGCCGGTCTGGGCATCACCGAGGAATCAGACGCCGTGGCGGTAGTCGTCTCGGAGGAGACGGGCGGCATTTCCATTTGTCACCGGCGCCGAATTGAGCGCAACTTTACTCCCGAGACGTTCCGGCAGCGGATCGCGGAGATCTTGCTGCACAGCAAATATGAAGAACCTGATTCTGAGAAACTGGCGCGCGAAGTTGATCTCCCTGCTGCTCGCGACAACGCTTTGGTACCTGATCAAAAAGAACGTAGCGACGACGCCCTCGTCGTTTGAAAAACCGCCATCGCCGCCGCCGGTTACGCAGACCCGCCAGGCCCGCCCTTAGCGCAGAAACCGCGAAAGATTTTCTTCTTCCCAGCGTCGGGCGCGCCAGTAGCCGGGAAATTGCCGCTCGCGCCGATTGAATTCCTCGGTGTGCACGCGTCGGCGATTGTTAGGCAATGGTTCATCGGGCACCACCGAGTGCAGCATCTCGTGATAGAGCACGTAGCGCAAAAACCAAATCGGCACAAACGGCTGGTCCAGCGCCGGGTTGATGCGAATCACCCGGTCTTCCTCCTGGATTGTGCCAAAGATAAAATTTTCTCGCGGCCGCTGCTTTCGCCGCCGCCCCCACATTACCTTGTAATTGCGCAGGCGACCGCCAAAGTAGCGCTCGTTCAAGTCGTCGAAAATGCGGCGCAGATCAAAGTGAGTTCCCTCATGGCGCAAATTCAAATGCCGCTGCATGGGAAGGGTCGGATGAGCGATCTTTCTTTTGGTCTTCTTTTTTTTCCTTGGCGTTTTCATCGGGGCGGCGAAGTTGTGGCAGTGCGAAGGTTAGTTTAATGGGTTCAAATCGGCTGACAAGCAAAGGGCTAAATTTAGCGTGAAAAATTTATAATTTATTGAAAATCAGGATTTAATGTCGATGCATGCTTCACCTGAGACCAGGCTTTTTTCCCTTGCCCAGCCGCCCGGATTACGCGCCGGAGACCAAGCGTAAAGGGACTGCCGACAATTGTTTGGCTGGCGTAATGTTGCGAAGTTTGTGGCCCGGGTATAATGGCCTTTTGCAGCCGTTTTTTCACATTACAGGGCAAATCACCTGACCGAATCAGCGAAGCATGGCGCCGTTTTTGCGAAAGTTGCTTGGACAAAACTGGCTTCTGTTGGCCGTTATGTTGGCGCTGGCTGTTTTTGGCGTGGTGGCAATCTATAGCGCCACTTCCAGCCGGGTCGATTCTTATGCCGCAGATTTTTGGCGGAAACAGGCCAACTGGGTGGTCGTGGGTGTTTTCGTTTTCATGGTAACGAGCCTCATCGATTACCACTGGATTCGCTGGGGCGCGTTGCCGATGTATTTGGCCGGGATTGTTTTTCTCATTCTGACAAAGTTTATCGGCACCAAGGTTTATGGGGCGCGCAGCTGGCTGCACCTGGGGCCGATCAATTTTCAACCGGCGCAACTGGCGGTTGTGGCGGGAATCATGGTGCTGGCGTTATTTTTGAGCCAGTTTCGGGCCATGCATCCCATGCTGCGCCTGCTGCTTTGCGGGGCGATAGCCGCGGCGCCTTGTTTGCTCATCCTCATGCAGCCGGACCTGGGCGAAGTCATCATTTGGGTGCCGGTGCTGTTGGCGTTGTTGTTTGTTGGCGGCCTGCCGTTGCGTTACCTGATTTGCATCATCCTCATTGGCATCGCCTTTATTCCAATCGCAATCAATTTCGGTTTGAAACCGTACCAGCAACAGCGGATCACCGCCTTTACGCATCCGGACATTGACAAGCAAGGCTCGGCGTGGGCCATCAACCAATCGCTCATCGCGATCGGTTCCGGCGGATGGTCGGGCAAAGGATTCAAGGCGCCGAATACTCAGATCGAACTGGGCTTTTTGCCCGCCACGGCGGTGCACAACGATTACATTTTTTCCGCCATCGGCGAGCAATGGGGTTTTGTTGGCGGGATGTTTCTTATCGGGGCGTTTGCCTTGTTGTTGTTGACCTGTCTCTTTGTTGCCTTCTTCGCCGGTGACCAGCTGGGTTTGCTGCTTGTGGTGGGGATTACCACCCTTATTTTCACTCACATATTTCAAAATATCGGCATGACTATTGCCCTGTTGCCGATCACCGGCGTGCCGCTGCCCTTGATCAGTTACAGTGGTTCGTTTGTGCTGATGATCATGTTCGGACTGGGCCTGGTGAACAGCGTCTGGATTCATCGAAGGGTTTTCGCCTAGCAGCTTCTCGACAAATTGCACATCCTCGTTCGTGCGTGGCTGCGTTTTGCCCGCTTGTTCCACGCTTTTGCCTCTGATACTGATTCCTATTAGCGCCGCGACGCGAGCGGATAGAGCTTGCGCAGGCGCGCAGTCAGGCGATCCATGGAAGTCGATTACAAAGTGAAGCTCGAGGTTTTTGAAGGTCCGCTCGATCTGCTGCTTTACCTGGTGAAACAGGATGAGATCGACATCTACGACATTTCGCTGGAGCGCATTACGAGCCAGTATCTCGAGTATCTGGAGGCGTTCAGAGAACTCGACATCGAGCTCGCCGGCGAATTCATCGTGATGGCGGCCAATCTCATTTATCTCAAGAGCCGGAGCCTGCTGCCTGCGAATCAGCAGCCACCTGAGGAAGATGCTGCCGAGGACGATCCGCGCTGGGAATTGATCCGGCAGCTGATCGAATACAAAAAGTTTAAGGAAGCGGCGGCCCAACTACAACTGCGCGCTCTGGAACAGGAACGCATTTTTTCGCGCGATGGCGCCGGGGCGCGGTCTCTGGAGGGACCGCTGCTTCTGGGCGAGGTCGGGATTTTCCAGTTGATCAACGCTTTTCAGACGGTGATCAAGCGACTCGAAGCGCGCCGCGACGTTTCGGAGATTGCGGGCGAACGCTTTTCGGTGTCTGACAAGATCGAGGCGATTTTGCGTCGCGTTCACGGAGGGAACCGGCTTCGGTTCTCCGAATTGTTCAATGACGCGGCATCACGCGTGGAAATCGTTGTCACCTTTCTGGCGCTCCTGGAGCTCATCAGGCTCCAGCAAGTCCGCGCATTCCAGAAAACGCTCTTTGATGAAATTGAGATCGCCGGTGCGGCCGCGTGACCAATCCGCAGTGGAACACCTTTTGATTGCAGGTTGCGGTTACGTGGGAGAAGCGGCGGCGGATTTGTTTCATGCTGCGGGCTGGTCTGTGGAAGGATGGACGGCTTCTGAGAAATCGGCCTCCTTGCTGGCGGGCAAGCCGTATCGCGTCCGGACAGTGAATGTCTCGCAGCGCGGCGAGGTGGCCGCGCGCGCCTCGGCCGGCGTTGGGTTCGATGCCATAATCTTGTGCGCCAGCACCCGCGGGGGCGACGCGCACGCGTACCGGCGGGTTTATCTCCAAGGCGCGCAGAATCTCCTGGAAACGTTTCCCGGATCGAAACTGTTTTTCACCAGCAGCACCAGCGTTTACGCACAGCGCGATGCCTCCTGGGTGACCGAGCAGAGCGAGACCCAACCCACTCATGAGAGAGCTCGCATCCTGCTGGAAACGGAAAGGCTCGTGATCGGAAGCGGTGGAACGGTGCTGCGCGTGGCCGGTATCCATGGCCCGGGGCGCTCCGCTTTGCTGAGCCGATTCCTCCAGGGCGCCGCTGTCATCGATCCGCAAATCGATCGGTTTGTGAACCAGGTGCACCGGGATGATATCGCGGCTGCGCTTTTGCTTTTGTTGAGCAGCGATCTGGGGAGCGGTCAAATTTACAACGTCGTTGACGATCAACCGATCTTGCAGAGTGAATGTTATCGCTGGCTGGCCGAGAGGCTTCGCCGTCCTCTGCCTCCCATTAAGGAGTCAGCGCAAACGCAGAAACGCGGCGACAGCAATAAGCGGGTAAGCAACGCCAAACTGCGCGGTCTGGGCTGGGAGCCGCGCTATCCGACGTTCGCCGAAGCGATGGACAGGAGCATCTTGCCCAGTTTTGCCGACCGCCTCTCTTGAGGCTCTCGGGGCCGCGGAAAGGTGCCGGCTGCGCGCGAACGATCCGCAGCGTTCGCGTTGACTGCTCATGAAACTTCCGCGGCGACGGCGGCGCTCACTTCTGCGGCGCGATATTCCTGGCGCCGTTCGCCGAAAAGCGCGCGGATCACATCTTCGACAGGCACTTCCTGGACGTTGATATCGCTCACGTCGCACGCATCGAGCAATTCGCGACAGGTTTCTGTCACTTTCGCGCGCGGAACTTTCAACTGCACGGAAACCGGTGTCTGTTCGGTCACTTCGCCGAAACGCGACAGATCGCGCGCGGCGGCTCGTTCAAAGGTAAGGCTCAGAATCTTGTAACCGGAAAAGCGGTCCACGATTTCATCCAGCGGCCCGTCGAAGAAGATTCTGCCGTGGTCGATGACCAGCACGCGACGGCACAATTCTTCGATGTCCTGCATGTAATGGCTCGTGAGCAGGGTCACAATGTGATGCTCGGCATTGTAAATTCGCAGGAATTCGCGCACCCGTTTCTGGCTTACCACATCCAGCCCGATGGTTGGTTCATCGAGAAAAAGCACGCGCGGTTCGTGGATGAGCGCGGAGATCAACTCCATTTTCATTCGCTCCCCCAGTGAGAGTTCACGGACCATGACGTTCATCTTGTCCTGCACTTCCAAGAGATCCGCCAACTCGTTGACCACTTTTTTGAAGCGGGCTCGATCAATGCCGTAAATGGCGCGGTTGAGCTCCAGCGATTCCTGAGCCGGCAGATCCCACCAGAGGGCGTTCTTCTGTCCCATGAGCAGACTGAACTGGCGTTTCATTTCGTTGCGACGCTCCCAGGGCACAAAACCCAGCACGCGCGCATCGCCCGAGGTGGGATTCAAGAGGCCGGAAAGCATTTTCAGCACGGTTGTTTTTCCGGCGCCATTTGGTCCCAGAAAACCCACAAACTCGCCCTCCTCGATCTGGAAAGAGACATGGTCGGCTGCGCGCGTTTCAACATAGCGACGTTTGACCAGGCCCTTGATGGCGCCCAGCAGCCCGCGCTCTTTGCGATAGGTGCGGTAGATTTTTGTCAGTTCAAAGGCTTCGATTGCCGGCATAACCGCTTAAAAGCTACTCGCGCCGCCTTGCACGGGCAAAATAAGGGCACCTTATCTTCTCCGGCCCAGCACGTCGTCCAGAGCCGCCAGCAACTGTGAAACCGTTTCCTCGGTTTCGTCGCCCATGTTGGACAAACGAAACGTTTGGCCACGAATCTTGCCGTAGCCGGGATCAATCACCAGATGATGCTTTTGGCGAAGTTGCCTGGCCAGCTCCAGAACGTCGATTCCCTTGTTGTTTTTCACACAGGTGAGCGTCTTTGAGCGAAACCCCTCCTCGGCGAAGAATTCGAAGCCGGCGCTTCGCACCCAATCGTGCACGAGCGCGTTGGTGCGGGCGTGACGCGCAAAGCGCGCATCGAGGCCTTCCTGGAAAATTTCCTCCAGCTTGTATTGCAGGGCGTGAACGTGCGCAATGCTGGGCGTGCTAGGTGTCAGCCAGTCGGCCTGCTGTTTTCGAAACTCGAGGAAATCAAAGTAAAAGCCGCGGTTGTTGACTGTTTCCGCGCGCGCGAAGGCCTTCTGCGAAACGGCGAACAATGAAAAACCGGGCGGCAACGCGAGGGCCTTTTGGGCGCCGGTGAGCATCACGTCGATGCCGAGAGCGTCCATCTCGATCTTCACTGCGGAGAAGGAGGAGACGGTGTCGAGCACGAGCGCCACGTCGGGATACTTTGCCAGGGTGCAGCAGATTTCCGGCAACGGATTCATGACGCCCGTGGAAGTCTCATTGTGAATGAGTGTCACCGTATCGAACTTTCCAGTTGCCAAGCGTCGGTCGATCTCTTTGGGATCGATATGTTTTCCCCAATCCACTTGAAGCGGCTCGGCGCTTTTGCCGCAGCGCTTCGCGACCTCCAGCCATTTGTCCGAGAAGGCGCCGCACATGCAGCAGAGCACGCCGCGGTGCACGAGGTTGCGAATGGAAGCTTCCATCACGCCCCAGGCTGAGGAAGTTGAAAGAAACACCGGCTGCCGGGTGCCAAACAATGCCTGAAGCCTGGGGTGAATGGCGCGGTAAAGATTTTTGAAGTCGTCCCCGCGATGCCCGATCATCGGACGCGAGAACGCGGCCCAGGTTTTCTCCGAAACTTCAACAGGGCCGGGAATGAAAAGCTTGTCGTGCGCAATCACTGGACAAACGTCCAACGCTCTGGCCGCAACGTCCACTATTAAACTTCGGCGGTGAGTTGCGAGCCGCTCGCCGGCGGTGTACGCGTCAGATGTGCAAGGGATAATTTTTCTGGGCGTTCTCTTGTTTGGCGCCATCGCGGCGCGGGCCGGATCGCCCGATTATTTTGTTTACGTCAGTAATGAACGTTCCGGCGATGTTACGATCATTGACGGCGCAACCGATGCGATTGTCGCGACGTTCAAGGTGGGCAAGCGCCCCCGGGGCATTCATGCGGCTCCGGATGGCCGCCGTTTGTTTGTGACCTTGAGCGGTTCGCCGCGCATGGCGCCTGGCCTGGACGAAAATCGCGCGCCGGCGGACAAAAGCGCCGATGGCCTTGGAGTAATTGACGCCGCGGAACAACGTTTGCTCGACCGCTGGCACGTCGGCTCCGACCCCGAGCAATTCGCCGTAAGCCAGGACGGGCGATTTGCGTTTATTGCCAACGAAGACGACGCCAGCCTGTCGATCATTGACCTCGGCTCGGGACAATCTCGCGGAAAAGTGAAAGTGTCCGACGAACCCGAGGGCGTCGGCGTTAATCCGGCCAACGGCGAAGTCTATGTCACATGCGAAGAAAAAGGCGAAGTGTTTGCCATCGATCCTGACGCGCAGCGGGTGATTGCCAAAATTGAGACAGGCGGTCGCCCGCGTTCGGTCGCATTTTCGCCGGACGGTTCTCACGCATACGTGGCGTGCGAAAATGGCGGATACGTGGCGGTGATCGACACGCGTTCGCATAAACTGATCTCTAAAATCCAGTTGCCTACCGGATCGTTGCCGATGGGCACGGTGATGTCGAAGGATGGAAAAGAGCTTTACGTTTCCACCGGGCGCGGCAATGCGGTGGTGATCATTGACACGCAAAAGAACGTGGTGGCTGCGACGATCCCCGTGGGAGCCCGCGCCTGGGGAATCGCGCTCGATCCCGGTGGGACGACGCTCTACACGGCGAACGGCGCATCGAACGACGTATCCGTCATCGATGTAAAATCCCGCAAGGAACTGCGTCGTATCAAAGTGGGCGACGGCCCATGGGGCGTGGCGATTGTCCCCAAGAAGTGAAGATCGGGAGAGCTTCTCCGCGCAATCGAGGCGACCGTCTGGCCTGGGGCGCGCTGAGTTCTAGCCGCCGGCGTAATTCGGATAGCGTTGGTGCAATTGGCGCGAGAGATTCTCTGCTTCTGTGGTGTTGCCAGCCTGCCGAAACGCCGCCGCAGCCTTGTCGAGCGCACGCGGAGTAATGGCCGGATCGTCATACAACAGGGCCACGCTTTTGAATGCCTTGGCGGCCTCATCGAAGTTGCCGCGTTCCAGCTGAACTTCGCCTGCCAGCAGCCGGGCCTCGGCGTTGACACGGCCTTCCGGTTGCAGCGCCATGATTTCTTCGGCGATCTTCTGCGCTTCATCGGGTTTATGCGCGTTGATCTTGACCGCGCCGAGCGCCAGCAACACCTTGGCCTTTCCCGCTGCGTCCCGCGCAGTTTGCAAATACTTGCTGAACGCTTCCTCGGCTTCGGAGAGATTCTTGAGTTTGGCGGCGGCGTCGCCGAGGTAAAAGAGATAATCGGGTTTGAGTTTCGTTTGATCGCCGCTCTTTGCCAGCGCCCCGAGATATTTTTCGGCCGCCTGAAAATTCTTGTCGTTGTAGTATTCAATCCCCAGCCATTCCAAAACTTCCGGCGGCAGATTCGTGCCGGGGCTGTTGGCCATGAAATTGTTGACTTCCCTGGTGAGCGCGGCCCGGTCTTTGAGGTAAAAATGGCAGAGAATGATTCGCAGCGACGCAAGGCTGTAATACTGATCCTTGTTGAGCTGACGGGCAGCGTTGAGCGCAGACAAGGCGGTTTTGTAAGCCCCGGCCTCGAACGCCGCCTTGCCGATGTAATAGTTTGCCTGTGCCGCCGCCGAGCTTTTTGGGAATTCGTTTAACAGCTGCCGAAAAGTTTCGGCCATGCCTTTGGCGTCATCTTGTTGTCCCTGGATCAGAGCCTTCGCTTGCAAGGCGGCTTCCCGCTCGTGCGCTTTGGGATATTTCGCCAGAATGGTGTTTAGATCTGCAAGCGCCGCGGCGTAATTTTTATTCTGTTGCTGGGCCAGCGCGCGCTGAGCCAGCACAGAGGGCACCTGTGGATTGTCCGGGAACGTCTGGAGATAGTAGGAAAAGGCTTCGATGGCGGCGGCCACATCCCGAGTCTGGAGATAACACAGCCCGAGCTTGTGCGCGGCTTCCGCTCGCAGTCTTGGCGAAAGCTCCGAGCCGCGCAACTCTCCGTAGAGCGAAGCCGCTTCGCTGTATTTTTGTTGTTTATACAGCGCTTCAGCTTTCAACAGCCTGGCCTGGTCGGCTCTTTCTCCCGCGGTGTTTGCAGCGAGAAACTCATCCACCTGGGCAATCACCGATGCGGGGTCCGCTTCGTAAACGTTGATCAATCGTTGATAGGCGGCCTCCTTCGCTTCTTCGCGATCCGGAAATTGCTTCATGATTCGCTGATAAAGCGCCTCGGCCTCCTGTGTGTGTCCCAGTTGCCGCTGGCTGTTTGCGGCGAGCAGCAATACTTCGGCCTGTGCTGCCTCGGGCAGTTTATCCAAATCTTTCTTGTAATCGGCGAGTAACTGCGCGTATTGCCCTGTTTGGTATTGCAGACGCCGCAAACCCACCTGCGCGATGGCGCGGAATTTGCCAGCCTCGGGGAGGGTGCATCCTTTTTTCAGCAACGCCGCCGCACGGTCAGCCATGGTTTTGTCGGGTTTGCCTTTGTCGGCCTGCAGCAGGTCGAGGGCGAGCATTCCGCCGCGCACTGCGGATTCCGCTCTCAGAGCCGGTTTTTGCGCCTCTCTGGCGAGGGCTTCATATTGCTTGAGCGCGTCGAGTTTTCGGCCTTTGGCGGCGAAGATGGACGCCGCTGTCACGCGGGCGTCGTCGCGATAGGGATTTGGGTTTCCTGTTTCCGCGACGTCGGCGTAAATGTTTGCCGCTTCTTCCTTGCGGCCCAGCGCCTCGAGGCAACGCGCTTCGAAATAGTGCGCCGAGAGAGCCACTGCCGGTTCTTTTGATTTGCTCGCGGCGCGATGGAAAAGCGGCAGCGCGCTGGCGTAATCTTTATCTGCAAACGCCATCTCTGCCAGCGCATAAGCCGCAGGCCCGGCAAACTCGCTGTCGGCAAAATCGTTCAGCGCTTTCTGGAGGTTGGCGCGGGCGCTGGCAGCGCGGCCGAGGTTTCGGTAGCATTCACCGAGGGAAAAGTAGGCATTGGCGCGGCCGGGCGCTGCGGGGAAATCATCAAGATATTTTTGATATTCCGGCGCTGCCAGATCGTACAGTTTTCGAGCGAAAAGCCCGTTGGCGTAATCGAGCTGGCGTTGAGCGGCGGATTCGCCGTCGCGCCTTGCCGCCCCTGAGGCGTCCTCTTCTGTGGGATGAGCCCCCTTCGCTGGAGGCTCCTCGACGGGCACAGCTCGCGCAACCGGCGGCTCCTCCACGGGCCTGGCGCGACGTATTTCAGGGGGATATTGGGCAGGGACGCCGCTGGCGAACCAGGCCAGTGCTGCCGCGCCGACGGTTGCGCGCATGAGATTCGCACAAGCGGGGAGATGATGCCGCGGCATACGGGCCGCCTTGGAATTGACCCGCGCGACATTCGACATCATGGCTCAATTTCGCCCGAGGCGTTTTCACTCGCGAAAACTTTCGCGGTTGGAGCGTTTTCGCACATCGCCTTTTGTTCCCTGGTCGCCCCGCCGTGCGAACCTTAAGACCCGGCCCGGTTGCGCCGCGGCCTCATTTCGCCGTCGCGAACGCGACGTTGGTTATTCCTGCTTCGGTGCAAATGTTTAGTACGCTGATAATGTTTTTGTATGCGCCGGCTTCATCCCCTCGGATGACGACTGCCTGCTCGGAATTCAGTTGCACGAGATTTTTGAGCAATTCAGCCAGCTCCGGCCCGGTGAGCGTCCGCCGGTTCACGACCACGTTGCCATCGGCCTTGACGTTGACAACCACGTCGCCGATCGGCGCGGTTTTCTCCCGGGCCGCCGAAGCTTTCGGCACCTTGACGTCCAGTTCGTTTTCAGTTCTGGCGGCGTTCCACGTCAACAAAAAGAAGATGAGCAGCAGCAGGAGCACATCCACCAGGGGCGCCAGCTGAATTCCGGGGTGATGTAAGGGCGCACGACCACGCAGATTCATAACGGGCGACAGGGATTCAGAGTTCCTCTTCTATAAGCACAGGCGCCCTTTGTGGCTTCCCATAATGCAACGAAAGCAGGGCCAAAACGTGAGTGGTGGCGGCCTCCAGTTCCGAAATCAATTTCTGCGCTCTGCCTCGAAAGAAGGCGTAGAAGATCATTGCCGGAATGCCAATAGCCAGGCCGGCGGCGGTGTTTACCAGCGCTTCGCTGATCCCGCGCGAGAGTGCCACGTAACGCGCCGAACCCACATCTGCCCCAAGCGCGCCAAATGAGTGAATAATTCCAAAAACCGTGCCCAGCAGACCCAGCAGCGGCGCAATCATTCCAATGTCGGCAAGGTAAATGACGCGGTTGTTCAGGCTGGCCGCCACGCGCGTTCCCTCGGTTTCGGCAATTTCGCGCACTTGCTGGAAATCCGCGTGTGGATTTTTAGTGGTGAAATCGAGCATCTTTTGCACCACCCGCGCAATGGCTTCCGCATGGCGATTGGAAACGGCGAGCAGCCCAAGATAATCGCGTTTGCGCAGCAGCGCGTCTGCGGTGGCCATGTAACCGCTGGAGACGACGGCGCCGCGCCGAATCGTCATCAAATAAACGACCACCAGCATGACAAAGAAAATGGATAGCAAAAAAAGCGGAATCATTACCGGCCCCGCTTTAATCAGAGTTTCCATGATGGAGTGTGAGCGTTCTGGGACAAGAGGCGGCGTGGCTGTGACTTCCTGCGCCAGGACAGGCGATGCCCCGGCCAGCGCGGCAGACAGCAGAACCCACATCTTCATGCCGGAAATTTGGTAATGATAGGCGGAGCGATTCGGTGATGCAAATTGGCCCCGGAGATCAAACACAGATTCGTCCTTCAAGTTGCTCCAAATGACGGGAGCAGCGCGATGGGTTTTGGACGTTTGCCCGAAATTGAGTCGGCGCCGTTAACGCCGCACGAGGAAAATATGGGCCGGTTGAATCCACGGATCCAGTTCGACGTAATTTTGGCTTCCGCGCCAGGTATATTGCGCATCGCTCAGCAGATCGCGCACCTGGTACGTGTCGCTTTCCATCTGGCCGAATTCCTCAATGGGCACATACACAAACGAATGCTGTTTGCGAAATGGATCCAGATTTACCGCCACCAGAATGATGTTGTCCCGCGCCGGGGTCATTTTGCTGTAAAACAAAATGGCGTCATTCTCGGCGTGATGAAACCGCAGGTTTGTTAAAAGCTGGAGCGCCCGGTTTTGTCTGCGGATTTTGTTCAGCCGAGCGATCCAATCCTTGATGTTTCCTGCAGCGTTCCAATCGCGCTCCTTGAACTGATATTTTTCGGAATCGAGATATTCCTCGCGCCCTGGCAGCGCCTGGTTCTCGCACAATTCGTATCCGCTGTAGATGCCGTAGAGGGGCGACAGTGTTGCGGCCAGAGCGACGCGGATCATAAAGGCCGGGCGACCGCCCTCCTGCAGGTAAAATGGCAGGATGTCTGGCGTGTTTGGCCAGAGGTTTGGGCGAAAATATTCCTTCATATCGCTCCGTGTGAGCTCGGTGAAATAATCGATCAGTTCCTGCTTGGTGTTTCGCCACGTGAAATAGGTGTAGCTTTGTGTGAAGCCGACTTTGGCCAGAGCCTTCATCATTTTGGGCCGGGTAAAGGCCTCGGAGAGGAAAATCGTGTCGGGATACTTTTCCCGGACGCCCCTGATCAGATACTCCCAAAACGCCACCGGTTTAGTGTGCGGGTTGTCCACGCGAAAGATGCGCACGCCGCGCTGGGCCCAAAACAGCACGATGTTCTTCATCTCCTCCCAGAGTTCGCGCCAGTTTTGGCAGCGGAAATTCAGGGGATAGATGTCCTCGTATTTTTTTGGCGGGTTTTCGGCGTATTTGATGGTGCTGTCCGGCCGTTTGTAAAACCAGTCGGGATGTTCTTTGACGTAGGGATGGTCCGGCGAACAATTGATGGCGAAATCGAGCGCGATTTCCATTCCGCGCTTGCGCACCTCGCTCTGGAGCCAGTCAAAATCTTCCAGCGTTCCCAGGGCCGGCTCCACGCTCTTGTGGCCGCCGGCTTCGCTGCCAATGGCCCATGGCACGCCGGGATCGCCGGGTTCGCACGTTGTGGAGTTGTTGCGGCCTTTGCGATTGGTATGCCCAATGGGATGAATGGGCGGAAAATAAATGACGTCGAATCCCATCGACTTGGCGTCGTCAATACGCGGCAAACAGTCGCGCAAGGTCGATCCGCGATCGCCGCGGCCTTCTGCCGAGCGCGGAAAAAACTCGTACCACGCGCCGAACAACGCCGCCGGCCGCTCAACGATGACGCGGGGCGCAGGAGAAAATTGCGTGGCATCCGAGCGGTCCGCGTATGTTGCCATCAACACTGCCAATTCACCGGACGCCGAGAGGCTGTAAACTTCCGAAGCTGTGGCGCCGGAGATTTCACGCGCGAACTGGAGCAGACGCTCCCGATCCTGCCGGTTGCGGGCTCGCCTCGCGGCCGCTTCAACCAAAGCGCTGCCTTCCAGCGCTTCGCTTTGCAGTGCGAACATGCCGGCCTCAAATTTTTTGGCAAACTCTTCCTGCCAGCTGCGGAAGCGATCGGTCCACGCTTCGATGGTGTATTCGTGGATGGCTTCATCGTACAGGGTGCACACTCCCCGCCAGCGATCATTCTCGACAAAGGTCATGGGCGTTTCGCGCCAGCGCCGTTTCCCGACCACGCGCCATTTTAAAACCGCGGCCACGGCGTCGTGGCCGTCCTTGAAAATATCCGCTTCGACGACCAAATCTTCGCCGACGACTCGCTTCACGGGATAGCGTCCGCAGTCAATGAGCGGCTGCACGTTTTCTATAACAACGGAAGGAAAGGCCCCTGCCATGGGCCATCAATCAATCGAGATTAAGTCGGAGCGAAAGAATAAATCCTGCCCGGGCGAAACCGCCGGCCCCACCGTTTCGCGAGATGCGCTGTGGCGAAACGCGCGATCCGCCATCATCTGGCTGCGCGCTCTAGGTTGCGAAATAGAAGGCGCACTCGTACAAGCCGGAGTTGCGAACCATCTGCCGGCGCACGCGCGTGCCCAGAATGCTTTCGAACATGTCCTGTTCAAACCGGCCGATGATCGGGTACCGCTCCAGCAGGTTCAGGATCGGGGAATGACATTCCAGAATCCGCGGCCCGTCATTCTTGTCGTTGAGAAACTGCGACATGTACCCTTCGCCGTCGCGAATGTTAGCCAGCCATTTGGCTCGTTCGATCACTGTGTTTCCCTTTGCCCGGGACTTGAGCGCGGCGGTCTTCTTTTTGAAAACGTTGTAAAGCAATTTTTCCGGAGCGTTGGGGCCATAGATTTCCTGAACGGATTTCAAAAGGTCCAGTGTGAACGCGTGGCTATCGGCCTGGAAAAGATCATGGGCACGCCGGGTGAGTCGGTACACCATTTCGGGGCGACCCATCTTTTGCGGGCGGCGCCAGGTGTCGAGATAACCGTCCCGGTGAAGCGTGATGCAATGTTGTTTGATGCCCATGTAACTCATTTTCAATTTGCCCACCATCTCGTTAACGGACATTCCCCGGGTGCGTTTCAGCGCGTTGATAATCTCCAGCCGCTGAGTGCGGCCAATCTCCGCGATAAGGCGTTGGTTCATACAATGGCAAAAGTGAGAGTTAAGTCGCGCGAAAAAGAAAGCGGACTTTACACAGCTCGACCTTTAATACGCAACCGCGAAATTTACGCAATGGCCAAAAACACACGGACACGAGCGGCGCGTCCACAGCCCGCGTCCACGCCACGTTCTGGGCATTTTATCGGGGCCAGCGCCAGAGGCGAGTGAGAGGATCAGAAAGTCAGCGGACCGAAATCCGAGGCCAGTGTGATTGGTGTAACCGGCGGTTTGGGATTACGAATAAAGATATTCGTCGTGATATTCGCGCTGGGGAGCGAACTGGATCTGTTCGTTTCCCGTCTCGGGATATTCGAAAATTTTGCCTTCGTAATTGCGGATCACGATCTTTTCGTTGTCGTGGTAAAGGATGTAGCCGGGATTAATTGGCACCTTGCCGCCGCCGCCCGGGGCATCGATGACGAATTGCGGCACGGCGTAACCGGTGGTGTGCCCGCGCAAACCCTCGATGATTTCGATGCCCTTGGCGACCGACGTGCGCAGGTGCGATGAACCATTGATGAGATCGCACTGATAGAGGTAATAGGGGCGGACGCGGCACAACAACAATTTGTGGACGAGCGTTTTCATCGTCTCCAGATCGTCATTCACGCCTTTGAGCAACACGCTCTGGTTGCCCAGTGGGATGCCGGCGTTGGCGAGACGTTCCAACGCTTCCTTAACTTCGATGGTTAATTCGCGGGGATGATTGACGTGGACGCTCATCCACAGCGGATGATGCCTGGCGAGAATCGCGCACAGCTCGGGCGTAACGCGTTGGGGCAGGAAGATCGGAACGCGCGTGCCGATGCGGAGGAATTCAATGTGGGGAATGGCTCGCAATCGCGAGAGCAATTTGTCGATCCGCTCGTCGCTGAAGATCAGGGCGTCGCCGCCGCTCAGAAGCACGTCGCGCACCTCGGTATGCTTTTCAAGATATCGAAAGGCTTCATCGAAGTTGGTGTGCAATTCCTGTTCGCCCACACCGCTCACCACGCGGCTGCGAGTGCAGTAGCGGCAGTAGCTGGCGCAACGATCGGTTACCAAAAACAGAACGCGATCTGGATAGCGGTGCACCAACCCCGGCACCGGCATGTGTGAATCTTCGCCGCACGGATCCGCCATGTCATAGGGCGAAGTCCACGTTTCCTCGATCCTGGGGATCACCTGTCGGCGGATCGGGTCGTCCGGATTCTCGCGGGGCAGGAGGTTGAAAAAGTGCGGCGTGACGGCCAGCGCGAGTTTGTCGCCCGAGAGCAGGACGCCGCTGCGTTCCTCATCGCTGAGAATGAGATGTCTTTCCAGTTGCGCCAGAGTGGTCACCCGGTTTCGGAGCTGCCATCTCCAATCGTTCCAGAGTTCCGGCTCAGTCTGCGGCCAGTAACCCGGAGCATGTGAAACGAAACGTTTTCCATCGCCGTTGTCGTTTTCTGATCCAGAAGTAGTCATTGTGTGATTGGGAAAAAGCTAAGAGCCATCAATGGCGCGTCAACGCAGGCACTTCGTTGTTCGCTACGCACCGGTCGGTCGTCATCCAAAGGAGAGATGCCACGTCGGTTCGGCTCCCGGAACGAGGTGTTCCCATCTGGCGGGGTATGCGGCCTCGAATGAGCGGTGCAAAACGAACGCGTTTGGGTGCGCGAGCTATTTGCCCCCGAGCACGCTTAACTCCCATCGGTAACCGTCCGGATCCCGGAACCAGAGTCCCATGTTTTTTGACCCCGGCGCCTCCGGGCCAATTTCATCGCCCGGATCTTCCAGCTTGGCGCCGACCTTCTTTAAATGCGCGAGCGCTTTTCGCAGCGTGGCCATGTCGGGCAGGTGAAATGACATGTGATCGATTGTCTCGGGCGATGGTTTGCCTTTAAACAGCGCAATGGTGACGTGGTCGTTGCCCACGGCGATGCCGTTTTCGAACACAAACTCCTGGCGCAACCCAAGCGCGCGCTCGAACCACCTGGCGCTCTTCCTTGGATTGCGCACCGCCAGCCCAAAGTGGCCAACTTCTCCCAGTGTAAACGGAACTTTCACCCCACAAATGAAACGCGCAGCGAAGCTCTTCTGGACTTGCCCGGCTGCCCGATTTGCGCAGGCCCGGCGGGTTAATCGCGCGCCCAGAGCATCGCCACCGAAGTGGTGAGGCTGCCACCCATGTTGAAGGTGAGAAATCGTTTCGCGTTCTCGATCTGCCGGGCGCCTGCCTGGCCGGTAAGCTGTTGATAAGCTTCGAAGACCTGACGAACGCCGGTTGCGCCCACGGGATGGCCGTCCCCGATCAGGCCGCCGCCCGCATTCACCGGAATCTCAAATGGTCCCTTGAATTTTTCCGGGCGCACCTGCGGCAGAGTTGTTGCGCCGCTTTTTGCTAGCTCGACGCCTTTGCCCGGCTCGGCAAACCCGAGAATTTCGTAAGCCACAATTTCGCTAATGGAAAAGCAATCGTGCACGTCGGCGCCTTGCAGATCGCGCGGGCTCAGGTTGGCCATGCCAAAGGCTTGTTCGGCAGCCTTTCGCGCGGTGGAAAAAGTGGGGACATCCTTTTTGTCGAGCGGCAGGTAATCCGTCGTATGTCCAAACCCCAGCAGCCGCATGGTCCTGCTTTTGTCGCGGCCGATTCTGTTGAGGTAATTTTCCGACGCCAGAATGACCGCGGCTGCGCCGTCGGTGATCTGCGAACAATCGGAAACTTTCAGAGGCGGCGCGACGTGTGGATTTTTATCCGAGACTTGCGAGGCGTGATCGAGAGTAAGATCCGCGTCGCGCATCTGGGCCAGGGGGTTCAATCTGGCGTGCGCATAATTTTTCCACGCTACCAGAGCGAGATCGCTCTCTGTCGCGCCGTATTTGTCGATGTAAATCTGCGCGATTCGCCCGAACAGTTTCGGGAACATGAAATCCCCAAATTCCGGTTTTTCGTTGTGATAATCTGCTGCGGCGCCCAAAACGTCGGAGCCATCAACGGCGGACATGGTTTTCTGTTGCTCCGCGCCGACGACCAGGACCACATCATATAAGCCGCCCATGATCCATTCGGCTCCCAGCAGCACGGAAAGCGCTCCGGAGGCGCAAGCCGCCTCGGTGTGCATGGTGGGCAGGCCGCGCAGCTTCGGGTCGATCTCGGGAATGAACGCCCCCAGGTGCAGCTGCTTCGTAAACTGGCCCGAGTTGAAATTGCCAACCGCTCCCGCCTGAATGTCGCCCGGATCAATTTTGGCGTCCTCGATCGCCTTTTTGCCGGCTTCGATGATGATGTGCCGGATGGTTTTTCCTTCCTTCTTAAGGTTGCGCTTGAAATCCGTGCGCCCGCCGCCGAGAACGTAAACTGTCTGCCTCATGTTCCATATTAACCTATTTTGTGAGAGAGTCACCTGAAGCTTCCGCCGAAGGGTTGGGGGAATTGCCGTTCGATTTGGCAACGGCGCGGTTCTATCCGCCGAAAGCGTCCAGACCCGTGATGTCTCGACCGACTATCAACGTATGAATATCGTGTGTCCCTTCGTAGGTGAAGACGCTCTCGAGATTCATCAGGTGCCGGATGGGCGAATAGCCATCGGTAATTCCGACTGCGCCGAGGATGTCGCGCGCTTTTCGCGCGCACTCCAGCGCCATCCAGACATTGTTGCGCTTGGCCAGGGAAATCTGCGCCGGACGCGCTGCGCCCGCTTCCATCAGGCGGGTCAACCGCAGGGCCAGCAGCTGGGCCTTGGTAATCTCCTGCACCATCCAGGCGAGTTTTTGCTGCACCATTTGAAAACTGGCAAGCGGTCGCCCGAACTGCTGCCGCGTTTTCGCATAGGCCAGCGCGCTCTCATAACAATCAATCGCCGCCCCGATCACGCCCCATGCGATCCCGGTTCGCGCATACGACAGACATGACAAAGGCGCCTTGAGACCAGATGCCTTTGGCAAACGATTCTCAGCCGGTATCCGGCAGTCTTCGAACCAGCACTCGGAGGTGCGCGACATGCGCAGACTGAACTTCCCTTCGATGTCCCGGGCGCGGAACCCGGGTGCGTCTTTCTCGACCACGAATCCCCCGATGCGATCCTCGTCATCTTTTGCCCAGACAACCTTGACGTCGGCGACGGAGGCGTTGCCGATCCAGCATTTGCTGCCGTTTAGCACGTAGCTGTCGCCGTCCCGTCTCGCGCGGGTCTCCATTCCACCGGGGTCGGAACCGTGTCCATGTTCGGTCAGCGCGAAGCAACCGATACGCTCGCCCGAGACAAGCCCCGGCAACCAGCGCGCTTGTTGCTCTGGCGAGGCAAAGGAATGGATGGCCTGGATGGCCAGCGCGCCCTGCACAGAGGCCAGCGAGCGCACGCCCGAATCCGCCCGCTCCAGCTCCTGCATGATCAGGCCATAGGCAGTGAAACTAAGCCCCGCGCAGCCGTGCTCCTTCAAATAGGGCGCGTAAAAACCGAGCGCGCCCATGCGTGGGATTAGATGTTCCGGGAACTTTCCAGCCCTGTGGCACGGAATAACCTCGGCCAGCACTTCTTCTTGCACGAACTGGCGGGCCCGATCGCGCGCGGCGCGTTCCTCATCGGTTAAAAGCTGCTCGATGTTATAATAATCCAGTGACTGGACTTCGTTGCCGGGCTGAGTCATGCGCGGCAGTTTAATCGGCGCTGTGCGCGAATACAACGCCGGTTCGCTCCGGTTTTGGGCGAAAGAGGTTGTGTCCAGACGCCCGGAAGATTTATTGCGTTACCGGCAGTCCGGCAGCCTTCCACGCCTTGAAGCCGCCGGCCATGGAACGGACATTTTTGTAGCCCATCCTTTGCAAACTCTCGGCGGCGAGCGCTGACCGGCCGCCCCCGCCGCAGTGACAGATGACCATGGTCTCAGGGTCAGGAATTTTTTCTTCGATATCGAGCTCGATCGTGCCGCGGCTCATGTGCAGTGCACCGGGAATGTGTCCCTGATCCCATTCCTCCTTTTCGCGAACGTCGATCATCACCGCCTGGCCGCTTTGCAGTTTTGCTGCGGCATCCTGCGGTGAAATTTCCGTTATCTGTTTCTTCGCTTCGGCGACCAGTTTTTCGAAACGCGCGTGCTCGGCCATGCGCAAATTTCTAGTCACAAATCGGCGCGAACAAACACGATTTTTTGGGCTGGCCGCCGGCGCCTCTTATTCGTACCGGAGCGCTTCGATGGGGTCGAGCGCAGCGGCTTTGCGCGCCGGATAAAAACCAAAGAAGACGCCTACGGCGGCGCTGAACAGGAACGCAACGGCGATTGAGCTGAGCGAGATGAGCGTGGGCCAGTGCGCGTAAATGGACAAGATTTTCGAGGCGGCAATGCCACACAGGATTCCGATGATGCCGCCGACCGAACTCAACGTGACCGCTTCAATCAAAAACTGTGTGAGAATATCATTGCCGCGCGCGCCCACAGCCATGCGCACGCCGATCTCACGCGTCCGCTCGGTCACGCTCACCAGCATGATATTCATGATCCCGATGCCGCCGACGACCAGCGAGACTCCGGCGATGGCGCCCAGCAAAACGGTCATCACCCGCGAGGTGGCCGTGGCGGTTTCGGCGATCTCCTGCTGGGTGCGCACGGTGAAATCATCGTCGCGTCCCGGGCGAATGTTGTGGCGCTGTCGGAGCAGGGCGATGATTTGTTGCTGCGCGGCTTCGACCTGCCGATTGTCCGCGATTTGCACGTTGATGTTGCGCAGGGTGGTGCCGCCAATCACCCGTTTCATCGCGCTGGTATAGGGCATGACGACCACGTCGTCCTGGTCCACACCCTGCGGGCTCAGCCCTCGCGGCGTCAGGACGCCAAGAATCGTGAAGGGCACATTCTTGATTCGCAAAATCTGGCCGATCGGGCTTTCGTTGCCGTAAATTTGGGTCGCGGTGGTGCGCCCGACCACGCAGACCTTGTTGGCGCTGCGCACATCCTGCGCAGTAAAAGGGGCCCCTTCTGCCAGCGGCCACTGGCGAATATCAAAGTAATCGGCCGATTCGCCAAAAACCCGCGTAAACCAATTCTGGTTTCCGGCCGCCACCTGGGTGGTTGAAACCACTTCTTCGCTCACTCCGATCACGCCGGGTACCTCGCGGCGAATGGCCTCTGCATCTTCAATCTTCAATGTGCCAGCGTTGCCCCAGCCGGTGCGAATGCCGCTGGAGGTGGTGCTGCCGGAAAAAATCAAAATCACGTTTTCTCCCAGGCTGGCGATCTGCGCTTCCACCTGCGCTTTGGCGCCGTTGCCGATGCCCACCATGGCAATGACCGCGCCGACGCCAATGATGATTCCCAGGGCGGTGAGTACCGAACGCATCTTGTTTCGATGCAAGGCGCGGTAGGCGACGTTGAAGGTGGGTGCGATGCGCATGGCGAGCCGTTTAAATCGCGGAAGCGGGCGAGCGTTGAAGTTGCGCCGCTGCGCTCGTGGGCTGAAGGACCGCGTGATCCTCCAGGATGACGCCGTCGCGCATCAGCACGTTGCGCTTGGCGTACGCGGCGATGTCCTGCTCGTGCGTGACCATGATGATGGTAATGCCGCGTTCGTTGAGTTGCTGAAAAATGGCCATGATTTCCACGCTGGTGCGGCTGTCGAGATTCCCGGTGGGTTCGTCGGCCAGCAGCATTTCGGGATCGTTGATCAAGGCGCGAGCAATGGCTACGCGCTGTTGCTGGCCGCCGGATAACTGGCTCGGGTGATGGTCTTCACGACCAGCCAGACCGACTGACGCAAGCACGCGGTCGGCCTTTTCGCGCAACTGCGCGTGCGATAAATGCCGCGAGCTGTAGATCAGCGGCAGCTCCGCGTTTTCCCGGGCTGAAGTTCGAGGCAGGAGGTTAAAGTTTTGGAACACGAACCCGATCTTGCGATTGCGAATATCAGCCAGCTGATCGCGATTCAGACGGGAAACATCGGCATCGTCCAGGAAGTAATGGCCGGAGCTCGGCCGGTCGAGACAACCGAGAATATTCATCAGGGTCGATTTTCCCGAGCCGCTCGCGCCCATGAGCGCGACGAACTCGCCGCGCTGGATTTCCAGGGACACACCGCGCACGGCCGGCACTTCCATTTCGCCGCTGCGATAGACCTTGTGCACATCAACGAGCCTGACGAGTGCGCCGTTCTTCATATCAAACTCGTGCGTGGGAGCGCACGCTCCGGGGCTGCGAAGCGGCCCTCCGGACTTCGCGCTGCGTTATGGATGGTCGAATTTCCCCTGTTGCTGATTGGGCCGGCCTCATGGAAATCTGCGTGGTCCGCCGAACGGATTTGCGGGTGTAGATGCCGCCGAAGATTTCGGCGACAACTCCGCGGTGATCACGCGGTCGCCTTCTTTCAAGCCCTCGACGATCTCGGTCACCACGCCGTCACTGATTCCAGTTTTGATCTGCACCGGGCGCGGCCGGCCACCGGTCAAAACGTACACCGTTCGCTCCGTTGTTTGTCGTCCTCGCCCCGCCGGAGCACGCGGATGCGAGGGGGAGGCGGATTTCGCTCCCAGATCGCCGGACGCTGCGTCCGCGGGGCGATAGCGCAGCGCAGCGTTCTTGATTTGCAGCGCGTCATCCTTGTGCGCCACGATGATGGAGACGTTTGCCGTCATGCCGGGTTTCAATTTCAAATCCGGATTGCTGACGCCGATGACCGTGTCGTAGGTTACCACGTTCTGCACGGTGATGGGGGCGTTGCGAACCTGGACAACCTTGCCGTGGAATGTGCGCGCCGGAAAGGCGTCCACGGTGAAATCGACCTCCTGTCCCACCTGCACCATGCCGACGTCGGCTTCGGCCACATTGGAATCGATCTGCATCTTGGTGAGATCATTTGCGATTTGAAAAATGACCGGCGCCTGCAAACTGGCTGCCACGGTCTGGCCGACATCGACGTTGCGGGAAATGACGATGCCGTCGATGGGCGATGTAATGGTGCAATGCTCGAGGTCGGCCCGGGCCTTGTCGAGCGCGCCCTGCTTGATTTTCACGTTGGCCTCCGCCTGATGCAGATTGGCCATGGCCTGGTCCAAATCCGCCTGCGACGAGGTTTTGCGAGCAAAAAGTTCCTGCGTGCGCTGAGCATTGACTTTGGCAAGCTCCAGCGCGGCCTGCGCGCTGGCCAGGTCTCCCTCGGCCTGAGTAACCGTGGCCTTGAAAAGGGCCGGATCAATCTCGGCGACCACCTGCCCGGCTTTCACCTGGGAATTAAAATCCGCGAACAATTTTGCGATGTTGCCGGAGACCTGGCTGCCCACCTGCACATTGACGACGGGATTGAGAGTGCCCGTCGCGGTAACCGCTTGCGTGATGGGGCCGCGGGTCACCGTTGTAACTTGATAGTTTGCGGAGTCGCCCCCACGAAGCCGCGCGACAACCAGCGCGATAATCAGCAGGCAGACAAAACCAATCAGCCAGGGAAAAAAGCGTTTCATCCAGTGAGCGGTTGACTCCTAAGGCAAGCCGGTCGGTGTTACCATCCTGATTGAGACCAACCAGCCCCGGAGTTGTTGGATGAATCCGGGCGGGGCCGGCTCGAGTTGTTTTGTTTCGCTCAGCATGGCAGGACTGTTGATGGATTGAGCTCCAGGAATCAATGACAGGCAAACGCGATGCGACGTTACATTGAAATTTACTCCATCATGCTGCGCAACTCGCTCATTCGCGAGATGACGTTCAAAGCCAATTTTCTTTTGTGGATGGTGGTGGAGATTTTGTGGTTCTGCGGGCAGATCGTTTTCTTCAGCATCATTTTTGGCAATGTGGACAGAATCGGCGACTGGACGAAATGGGAAGTGGTGTTGCTGATCGGGACGCACCAGATGATTGCGCAGCTTTTCCAGGCGTTCTTTTTCGTTAACATTGCCAATATTCCGGAGCTGGTGCGCACAGGAAAGCTGGATTCCGTGTTGGTCTTGCCGATTGACAGCCAGTTTGCCGTCTCCACGAAACAATTTGGGCTGGACAGTATCGTGAACGCCATGCTCGGCGCCGTTGTGGTGGGGGTTTCATTGTCGAAACTCGGCGTGGCGCCGTCTCCCCTTTCGCTTGCGCTGTATCTGGCTGCGGTCTGTTTTGGCATAGCCGTGCATTACTCCATCATGCTGGGGTTGGCCGGCGCCAGTTTCTGGATCGTCCGCGCCCAGGGATTGGTGTACGGTTACTTCAATTTTCTCAATATCGCCCGCTATCCAGACGCGATTTTTCCCCGGCTTTTCCGCCTGATCTTTGGCTGGATCATTCCGGTTGTCATCATCGCAAACATTCCGGCGCGTCTGCTCATCAAATCCCTCGGCCAACCCTGGCTCTTGATGTTGCATCTGGTGACGGCGTCAACCATCATTTTCCTGTTGTCGCGCGTGTTTTGGAAATTTGCGCTGCGGCATTACTCCAGCGCCAGTTCGTAGCCGGCGGCGCGGGCTGGCCTTTTCAACCAAATCCGCTTGCGCGGTGGGAGAAATGCTTCAAATTAAGCGTCCATTTTTCGGGCAGAAACGATTAACTTGAAGCGCTTCGGAACGAACGCCTATGGCAAAACAGAAGAAAAAGAAAAGTGCTGCGAAAAAGCCGGCCGCGCGAAAAACCAAAGCGGCGGGCAAAGCCAGAAAAACGGGTTCGGGCAAGGTGGCCAGCAAAGGGCGTTCGCCAAAATCCCGGCGGCAGACGGCGGAGTCGCCTTTGGCGGCGCTGCCGGGTCTGAATCATCGGGAGAGGAAACTCGATCCCTTTCTTCGCAAGCAGAAACAGAAACTGCTCCAGCTTCGCGACGCCCTGGTAGATTCCATGGCAGGGGTGGCTCAGGGTACTTTGCGTTCGCGGGCCGAGGGCAGCGAAGCTTCCGCCTTCGGCATGCACCAGGCGGATGCCGGGTCCGACGCGTACGATCGGGATTTTGCGCTGAGCCTGCTTTCGCAGGAGCAGGACGCTCTGTATGAGATCGACGAGGCGCTCAAGCGCATTGAGCTCGGCACGTACGGAAAGTGCGAGATGTCGGGCAAACCGATCCCGCGTGCCCGTCTGGAGGCGATTCCCTTTGCGCGGTTCACCGTGGAATGCCAGTCGCAACTGGAAAAACAAAATAAGGCTGCCCGTGTTCGCCAGTCTGTGACGTCCCTTTTTGGTCTCACGGAGGAGGAAGGCGGCGAAACCGAGGAAGGCGAGGAACCCGCAACATCCACCGAGGTCAAAGAATAGCGGATTTATGGCGCAGGAAATTGTGATTCTCGAATGCACCGAGGCCCGCGCGCTGGGCAAACCGCCCTCGCGCTACATGACCACGCGCAATAAAAAAAGCCCGCGCACGCCGAATCGTCTGGAAAAAAAGAAATACAACCCGTTTCTGCGAAGGCGCACATTGCACCGCGAAGTGAAGTAGCTTATGGAACCGAAGACGCCAAAACGCCGTTCCGCCTTCCGCCGGGCTAATCGCCCCATTCCCCGTCGCCGCATCGACATCGACATCGAAGCGATCGACTACAAGAACCCGGAGCTGTTGAAGAAATTCGTGACCGAGAGCGGCAAAATTCTGCCGCGTCGCGTCACCGGAATGCCGGCGTACATGCACCGCAAGATCACCCGCGAGATCAAGCGCGCCCGCTCGGTGTTGTTGATGAAATAGGCTCTCCCTGATCTGGCGCGGTCCGGGCCGCGAAAGGCAGCGCTACGTCTTCTGCGCCTGCTCGGCTTCCTCGATCAGCTTCCAGAACTCGCGCGCCCTGCTCAGTTGCGCGTCCTCCGAGACCGGCAGTTTGCTGCGGAAAAGGAAGTCGCGAAACGTGTTCTTGTGCAGAACGCGATGCACCTTGATGCCTTCGTCGGTCTTGGCGAAATAGATCCGGTAATCCTTCGCCCGGTAACGGTAAAGTTTTTTGCCCTGGCGCTCGATTACGCCAAACCGCTCCGAGTCGAGATGGTCCAGATCCTCGGGGAGCACCTGAAACTCGGCCAGCAGCTCCAGCTGCAATTTTTTGGGCAACGCCGAGATTTCCGCGGCGCTAATTTCGTTGAAGATGATCTGGAACATGGTCGCGACGTTGGAAGGTTAAAAAGGTGAGGATCTCAAATGGCAACCCAAAATCCGCTCTCGATCTGTGGCGCTTACGTCTCAACAATTTAACGTCTCAACGCTTTTAAATAAACACCCGCCGGACGCGGGCGCCGACGCGGGTTACAATTTCCCATGTGATGGCGCCGGCCCGCTGGGCCAGCTCGGCGCAGGAAATTTCCTCGTTCCCATCGCGACCCATGAGGATCGCTTCGTCGCCCACCTCTGCGTCGGCCACCTCGCTGACGTCGATCATGATCAGGTCCATTGTCACCCGGCCCAGAAGCGGACAACGCCGGCCGCGCACCAGAACGGCGGCGCCGCGATTGGAGAGATGCCAGGGGTAACCATCGGCATAACCGGCGCACAACGTTGCAATCCGCATGTTGCGCGGGGTGATGTAAGTGCGGCCGTAACTGATGGAGCTACCCCGGGGCATTTCACGTATCAGACCGATGCGCGTTTTCCAGGTCATTGCCGGTCGCAAAAGTTTTTGAAATTCCGGCAGGGGCGAGATGCCGTAGAGCATGATGCCTGCCCGCACGATGTCGAATGCAGGCGGATTGAAAGCCAGCGTGCCGGCGCTCTGCAAAACGTGCGCCTTATAGGGGCCGGGAACTTCCGCGCGAATCCGCTCCACGACATTTTTAAACCGGGCCAGTTGCTCGCGCGTGTATGGGGCGTCCTCGTTGGAAACCGGCATGTGGGTCGAAATGCTGTGAATGGCGATGTTGGGCAGGGCCGCGACGCGTCTGAAAACCTCGGCCGCTTCGGCTTCCACCACGCCCATTCGCCCCATGCCCGTGTCGATCTTGAAATTGATCGATACCCGCTGCAATTGATTGAACGCTGCGGCTTCTTCGAAGCTGGAAATGGTCGGAATAAAACCGCGCTCGGCAATCGTCGATCTCTCCTCAGGAGTTGCCGGTCCGAGGATGATGATGGGATGGGGCAACGCTTCGCGCAGGGCCAGCGCTTCTTCGAGATTGGCCACGCCGAAAAGCTGCGCCTCATCCGCCAGCGCTTCCGCTACACCCAGCAGCCCGTGGCCGTACGCGTTGGCCTTGACCACCGCCAGCATGTCGGCGGAACCGATCCGCTCGCGCACGACCTGCGCATTGTGGCGCAGCGCGCTTCGGTCAATCTCAGCCCAGCAACGGTAAGCCTGTTTCATTTTGTAATAGTGACATGCGGCCCGCGCAGGTAAATCGGCTCCAGCGGCGCAACAGAAAAGCCGCGCTCCGGCTCCAGCGCAAGTCGCGCCAGCACCAGAGCGGATGGAAAACACAATCTGACTCCGCCAAATTGCGGAAGTCTCTCCGAGCTGAAAATGGGGAGCGTTTGCCCGACAACTTCGAGCTTTGCGTTCAACTCCGCCTCGGAAAAAAGGTCCGGCCCTTCGGCCAGCCGATTCTCCCGGACCCGGGCGAAGAAGAACGATTTTCTGCGTGCATCGCCGATCACGCCGTATTCGCTCGCAGCACACTCCATGGCACAGATGGACGGGTAACCCAGCAGGCGCGCGTCTCCGGAAAGACACAACCCGGTTGCAGCCGAAATGGCGATGCGCGTGCCCGCATACGAGCCCGGTCCCAGCCCGACGATGATTGTTTCAGGGGGACCGAATTTTTTAATCACAGCGTCGAGATTCGTGAAAAACGCCGCGGAATTTTTCCGGTCGTTAGGCCACTGGCGCACAAACTGCGACGGAGGGTGCAGCCACGCCAGACTGCCGCGCGCGGTGGAAAGGTCGAGGGCAAGAATTTTCATGCGGAGAAAAGATCAGGTGGGCGGTCTCCGGTGCTCCGCAGCCGGAGGGCGATTGCGTTGGAACCGCGTTTCATCAAACGTGATGGCTCGCCGGTTCCCCGATTGGATCTCAAACCGCAGCCATTGCGTTTTTTCAGGAAGAAGATCGGGAAAGCGATCCGCCCATTCGATCACCGACACGCCATCGCCGAACAGATAATCATCAAGGCCAATCCGCGTGAGTGCCTCCGGGTTTTCCACCCGAAAAAAATCAAAGTGATAAACCGGCAACATGCCGCCGGGATATTCGTGCACGATGGTAAATGTGGGGCTGGTCACTTCGACCTGGCATCCCAAGCCGGCCGCGATACCCTTGACGTAAACGGTTTTCCCGCTCCCCAGTTCACCGGCCAGAGCCAAAACGGATCCTGGACGAAGTTTTTCGGCATGTTGCCGGCCCAGCGCCTCGGTCTCAGCCGGGCTGTTGGAAATGAACGTAGCCACGAGGCAAATGCAGATTGCGGTTTCCAGAGCGTCGTGTAAGGCGACCAATTCGAGCCAGCGGCAGATTGGGAAATTTCTTTCGCCATGCCTGCTCCAGGCGCTGGCTCTCCCGCGGTGAAACGGCGAAAAGCAGCTCGTAATCTTCGCCCTGCGAAATGGCGTCGCTGATTTTTGTCCCACGCGCGCGCGGCAAATTTTCCATCGCGATTGTGAAACCGACCTGGCTCGCGCGCGCCAGACGGGGCAGATCGGCCCCCAACCCGTCGCTCAAATCCATCATAGCATGGATGGAAAAATTCTCCGTTAGCCAGCGTGATTCTTTGATTCGCGGAATGAAGCGCAGGTGTTTTCCCTTCAGCGCGCCGCCCAGCCGACCGGTTACAAACAGGTCGTCTCCCGGCTTGCCGCCCCGGCGCGACACGCAGCGGTTTTTCTCCACGAATCCCGCAACGCTGACCGAGATCACGATCGGCCCGACAGAGTTGCTTGTCTCGCCGCCCACGATGGTCACGCGAAAACATTCGGCAGCCCGGCTCAACCCGGCATAAAGATTTTTTATCCAGCGGACCTCGGTGCGAGCGGGCACCACAAGCGTAATGAGCGCAAATCGAGGCAGGGCGGAGGTCGCGGCGAAATCACTCAGAGGCCGCATCATCGCTTTCCATCCTACGTCTGTGGCGTTTGCCGTCGGCTGGAAATGAACTCCTGCGACAACGCAGTCGGTTTTCAAAACCAAAAGATCCGGGCAATGGCGCACTTCCAAAACCGCGCAATCGTCGCCTGTTCCTGCGGAGTTCGCGGACGGTAGCGCAGACAAAAGTTTGCGCACAAGCAGGTCTTCGCCCAGGTCGCTGCATCGAATCTGTTTCGCCCGCATTTCCTATGAACTGGCTTCGCGCGCGTTCACGGAGAAAGCAGTTCGGGAAACGCCAGCGCCACCAGCGATACGGAATTGAACAGGGAGTGCATGGTCATGGCTACCAAAATCGAGCCGCTCCATTCGTAAGCCACGGTGAAGCACGCTCCCAAAACAAACAGCGGCGCAAACGACGGGAGATGCGTGTGGGCCGCCGCGAAGAGCAAAGCGTTGGCCGTTGTGCCGATCACTCGCCCAAAATAGCGCCGAAGCACGCCATAAATAAAGAACCGGAAAAGGAACTCTTCCACAACGGGCGCGATGACGACCGCGAAGAAGATGATGATCATTCGCTCTCGAAGCGTGCGCGAGTTGCTGAACATTTCCACGATGTTTTGCCTGCTTGGTTCGCCATCGAAGAGCTGTTGCACGACAAGCTCCGTCAGTCCCACCAGAGGATAGGCAAAGAAAAGCAACACCATGCCGATGCCAATGGCCCGGGTAACATTCATGCGGGCCAAACCGCCTAACGCGCCTACATTGAATCCGCGAAATTGCAGAAACGTTACGATGAACAGCAAAATGGCCAGCGTGAAAAGCAGGTTCTCCACCAGGCTGCGCGTGCTGAATTGCAGCGAAGGCCGCGAGGCCGATGCGCTGATGTTGAGCAGCAGAAAACCGATCAGCGCCGCTGCCAGCACCGCTTCGGGCAACCCAAACGTTTTGCCTGGCAGCTCCCCGGCAGGCGAACGCCTGTTGATCTCAGCTACCAGCGCCAGATACACGCATCCTCCGGCGAAGACGTAAATCAGGAAAAGGATGGCGCCAGGGCCAAAGCCTGCCGCCAGAAAGGTGTTCAATTCCATGGGACGCCTGCGCTGCAGCGTTGCGGTTGCATGGGACGATGACGCGCGCTCATTTGGTCAGTTGCGCCTCTGAAGTTTAAGGCGCGTAGTAACTCGGCAGAAAGTAGGCGCGGCCGCTTTCCAGTTGCGGAACAAATTGCTTCGGCAGATGAACTTCGATCTTTGATTCCGTCTCCCCAAATATCCGCAGAAACCGGCTGAGGGTGAAAGGCGGCCCGTACTTCACCACTCGCGCGCCAGGGGCATTCCCCAATTCCCTTGCCTTGTCATACGCGTCGTCCAGTTCGCCAAGGCCGTCGATCAGCTTGTTTTCGAGCGCTTCCTGGCCGGAGAGAATTCGGCCGTCGGCCACGGTATTGCGAAGGAGATCCGCCGGCAAATTTCGTTCCCTGGCCACCACCCCGAGGAATTTATCGTAGGTTTTCATCACAAAATTTTGGACGAGCTGGCGTTCCTCCGGCGTGATTGGCCGGGCGCCGTTGAGCATGTCTTTAAACTTGCCGCTTTTGAATACCACCGCAGCCAGCCCGATTTTGTTGAACAGCTGCTCGTAATTGAGCGTTTGAATAATCACGCCGATGCTGCCGGTGATCGTGGTGTCGCTGGCCATGAGAAATTTCCCGCCGCACGCGACATAATAACCGCCCGAGGCGGCCAAAGACTCCATGTAAACGACGACCGGTTTGCGGGCACGCGCCTTGAGCAGAGCGCTGTAGATGGCGTCGGAGGCGGTTACTTCTCCGCCTGGCGAATCGATCTCCAGCACGATGGCCTTGACGCGGCTGTCGTCCCGGGCCTGTTGCAGCGCCGCGCGCATGTCATCGACCATGGAATCGGTCACGCTTCCCGGCACCGAGGAACTGATCAAACCGCGCAGGGTGATCACCGCGATTTTGTCCAGGCTGCCCCGCTCGCCGCGCTGAAGCAAAATCTCGCGAAATCGCGGGATCGGTTCCGCTTCGCGGATCACGGCCAGACGCCCAAACACCGCAGCCATCAAAACCACGTTCACGAACAGACTGGCGCAAAGCGCCACAAACAGAAAAACGCTCAGACAACCAAGCCTGCGGTCCGCTGCCATACAGAAACGAACCTGACGGAGAACACCGCGGCGCACAAGCGCTTTTGTGACGCGCCGGCGTTCGTTTTCCGCAGCGCAGGAGAGCGGCATCGGCTCGCCTCGTTGCGATCCTTCCAGGAATCACTCACTCGGTTCGATGAATTCGACTTCGACCGGCTTTTCGATATAGCCGCTTGCCGCGGCCAGGTTTAGAAAATGGCGCACGGCGGCGCGTCCGCGCTCGCCGTAATCGCGCGTCAGGTCATTTACATACATGCCGATGAATTTTCCGGTCAGCCCCGCGTCCATGTTGCGGGCGTACGGGAGAGAGTGCCGCACTGCCTCTTCCCGGTGCGACAGGCCGTAGTCGATGCTTTGGCGAATAATCTGGCAAAGGTCGCGGCGCACTGGTGGCGGAATATCCTTGCGGACGACGTTTCCGCCCAGTGGCAGTGGCAGACCGGTTCGCCTTTTCCACCACTGGCCGAGGTCGATCGCCTTTTCAAATCCCGACTGCGAATAGGTCAATTGCCCTTCGTGAATGATCAGGCCGGCGTCTGCCTGCCCGTCGGTTAGCGCCTGGAAAATCTGATCGAACGGCACAACCACGCAGTCGAACTCGCCCAGAAAGAGTTGCAACGCCAGAAAAGCGCTGGTCATCCGCCCCGGCACGGCGATTTTGCAGCCCCGCAGCGATTGACGCATCGCTTCGTAAAAGGCCGAATCGTCCAAAGGCGCGCGGCGCGACACGCTCGAAGCTTCGCCTTCGCGGGCGCCTGCATCTTGCTTTTTTTGGACGACGATCGGCCCGTATCCGTCGCCCATGCTCGCCCCGCAGGGCAACAGCGCATATTTGTCCGCCACGTACGCATACGCGTGAATGGAAATTGCGGAAATGTGAAGCTCGCCGCGCAGCGCGCGTTCGTTCAACGTTTGAATGTCTTCCAATCGATGTTCGAATCGGTACCCGCGCAGATCGATCTTGTTTTCCGCAATGGCGTAGAACATGAACGCGTCGTCCGGATCCGGAGAATGCCCGAGTGTAAAGACACCGTTGTCATTGTCGTTCAGGTTTCCCTTCATTCCCATTCCAGTTTCTCCATCTTATTCCAGCGCGACGCGGGCATCTGTCAGCGAATGACTTTCGCTATGAGAAGTCGCCCGGCGACAGCCACGAGGGCGGCGGGCATCACTCATGTTACGGTGTCTTCCCGCATTTTCCCGTCGTCGCCCGGGGTCCCCTTCCCTCGCCAGGGATAGCCCTGAGTTATTCTCGGAGGAGATGTGTCCGAAAATACGCGCTCATGGTCGATTGCAAATGACGAAAACCCTGTACTTGAAGGCTGTGCTTTATTGCCTCGGCGGGGGTAGTAATATTGAGTACACCCCTCGCCCATATGTGGACGCAACAAGGTTAAAGGTTCGGTAGCGGCGATTGAGCGAGAGCGACGTGACCGCCATGCCGGAGGGAATCCCATCGCTCATATTCGCCCACGTCACGCCACCGTCAGTGCTGGAAAGTACACCAGCATTGGAGGCTACGTATATCCAATTGGGTGCGGTCGGCTCGATAGCGACGTCGTGGTACACCAAGTTGGGAATGCCAATCTGACGCCAGGATCCGCCCATGTCCGTTGTCTTGTAGATTGCTTTAGTCCCCGCGACGTAAGCCGTTGCCGCGTTCGTCGGATCGACGGTCACAGCCTGAAGGTGTCCGGCTAAAGGTGGCGTCACCGACGTCCAGCTAGCTGTGTTTCCGCTGTTCGCGTTGGTCGTCAAGTACACGGAGCCGGAGGAATAGGGATCATCGTAATGGGCCGTAATTGCATAGATGACGTTGGCGTCACTGGGCGCTTCGTAGGCATCGATGATAACTCCGCCACCGACCGTCGTTTGTCCAATCGTGGTCCAAGTCACAGGGTTCGTGGTGGCGTCTAAAGTTCGGACAAGATGCTCGCACCCAGCAAGCAGGTGCGTCGGTAACGACGGGTTCATGCTGAAGGCTGGAAAGAAATCGCATGACCGGTCAGCCTCTAGCTGGGTCGGATGTATGTTGGTTACTTCGCCCGTGGTCCTGTTGTATCTGCTGATCGACTGCACAATATAATACTCGAAGTACGCCCAAGTGGTACCCACGGGATCGATGAGATCGTGGCTCGAATCACCGCCAGAGATTGCGTTCCACGGCGCACCCAAGTTACTATAGACCGCGCCGTTATCCTGGCTTCCTGCGATCATGCTGCCGTCCCCGCCCAACGCGACGCTGTACAAAAGCGCCCCAGAGAGGTTATGGTTCAAGTTGGTCCAAGTACTACCCGCGTCGCTGGATTTGATGATGCCTCCATCGTTGCCTTCGTAAACCACGCTGCCCTGCATCGCGAACGCAATGGCGTGGTGGTCGGCGTGGATCGGACCATACCAAGGTCCTAGCTCTTTCCAACTCACGCCTTCATCGGTGGTGCGGAACAACGAAATGGTACCATTCCCGTAAGGCACTCCGCCGTAGCCACCCGCCACAATAACGCTCGGGTTTCTTGGATTGACGGCGAAGACGTCGAACCCGATTTCCGTTCCAGCACAGCTCGAAGCACCAGCCGGGCAATGTGTCGGGATTTGCACCCAGGTTTGTCCACCGTCTCCAGATTTGTAGAAGTTGTGGGTTGGGTCGCCCTGTTGCATCAGATACACTGTTGAGCTGGTCGCGTCAACGCCCAAATGGGCACGCGCCCCTCCAACGGCGGGAACGGTGTGCACTAGATTCCAAGTTTGACCAGAATCAGTGCTCCTGAACACTCCGTCCTCCTCGGTGATGAAGATGGACGAGCCGAGGATAGCGACATCAAAAACGCCAGTGTAGCCATCAAAATCTCCACCATGTGCGCGAAGTTGTGTCCAGCTCACACCGCTGTCAGTAGAACGCCAGAGCCCGACAGGGGGGGGTGGGTTCGGGGGATGAGGACCGAGCTTGTTCACTACATACAACGCGTCGGATACCGAACGTGTACCGGTCGTCGCAATAGCTACTATCGCCGTGCCAGCGAACTGGGCTGTCCCAAAGGGGCCGCTCCAAGTGGCTCCGTTATCGGAGGATCGGTAGATCCCCACGCCATACGGCCCGGCGTCTTCCCTACCCGTACCGACGTAGATGAATTTGGAGCCGCTTATCGCGTTGTAGTCGACGGCGATGGAGGTGACGCTCTGCGACGCCCAATCATCGGATAAATACCTCCAAGTTGAACCGCCATCTGTACTCTGGGCCAATCCGCCGAAAGAGCCCGTGTAAACGATATTGGCGTTCGTGGGATCGATTGCAATAGAGTGGATCTGCGCGCTCGCATCCGCGCCATAACTGTTAGTAATAGGAGGCGGTATGGGGAAGCTCCACGTTGTTTGGGCTGTCTGCGGTGCGAATTTTTGCTCGTTTAAGAATGGGTTCCGAGGCAAAGCGCGTGCGACAGAGAGAGCGCTTGCGTATTCGCTGGGTGAGACGCCGCCGGCACCGCGGCCAAAGAACGCTTCTAGAAATTTCTGACGTTTCTCTAACACCTGGGCTTCGCCATCGCCGAAGCGGTGCGCACGCTCAGCTGCCCGACTGACGCGGCGCAACTCAGGTTGCGAAGATCCCGAGGGCATGCTCGCAACTACGGTGCCGAGCAAAATCCCCATCGACGCGATGAATGCACCGGCTAGGCCGCGAGCGTGGAAGAAGGGTGATCTGGTAGGATGGTTTTCGTTCATGATAAGTCGTTTAATCCTACCGCCACAAAACTGTCAAGAAGATTCAACTAGTGTCGGTTCCCAAGAAGAAACGTACGCGCCCAAGCGGTATGTTGTGCCGGGCCGCTCTGTTTTAAGCGAGCAGTCGGCCTCGATTGGAATGCGCCACGACGGAGGAAACTCGACTGGTCCGCGCGCTTTGCTTGCGAGCGGAGCGATTCGCGCGTTGCCGGGTGCCCGGACCACTGCTGGAAGCGAAACTGCCACAACGCGCACCGGCGTTGAGTGACCAAAAACGTTCGCGGAAATGACGCGAAAGCGCGTTCGTGGAGGAACCGCAAAAATCTGAAAGAATTAATCGCAGCGATGGCTGCCTGTCTGCAGCAACGCAATCAAGCTCCCAAAAAGGCTTCTCCCTAGCAAGGACGCTCACGGCAGCTTGGCAGAATTCCCGTCGCCCCTCCCCAGTCCGACGGCCCGCTGAGCTAAGAACTTATGCCGAAACGACTCGCACAGCCCGCTCAATCATAAAACAAAACAGCCCCGAATTTCTTCGGGGCTGTTTGCGATGCAATTTAACGAACTTGGTTCTTATCGGTTCTCGACCAGGGTGGGCGCCGGTTTGCGCACTTCGAGCTGCGCAGCCACACGCTGGATTTGTTCCGCCTGCTGCTTGAGCTGCGCAGTCAGCTCGCTGATCTGCGCTTCCTGCAGGGCAATCCGGGCCGCCTGTTTTTCGGTGGTGGCCTTCAGTTCCTGCACCAACTGCTGCTGTTTCAGCAGCTGATTCATCGACAGTGGCGAATCAGCGGGCACGGTGCCCAGTTTACCGTTCGAATCGACCACTACCGGCACGCCGCCCGTAGTGGTGGCGCCGAAAATTCCGCCAATGTAGCAAGCCGTAATGAATCCCGGATCGCCGATGCGAATCGTGCCACTTTCGCTCGTGACTCCAGTGGCCGCGCCGGCTCCGATGTAGATGTTATCGTCGCCGCTGGTGAGGTCGAACCCTGCTCCGTCACCAATGGCCGTGTTGAAGCTGCCGTCGACATTTTCGTGCAATGTCGAGTCACCAACAGCCACATTTCCTCCGCCGGTTTGGATATTCAAAAGCGCCTCGGCACCGAACGCGTTGTTCGCATTACCGACGTTAGGCGGTGGCGTCGCCCCGTTGCCGCCCATTGCCGCAAAACCGAAGGCGTTGTTTGAGTTGCCATCGGTGTTGGTAAAGAGCGCTTCGGCACCCACAGCGGTATTGTAGTTTCCGATATTATTTCCCGTTACATCGTTGTTGGTGAGCGCGAGGTCGCCGATGGCGGTGTTGTCGGCGCCGTGCTGGTTCTGAAGCAGCGCGCTATCGCCCAGAGCGTTGTTGCTGAACCCATCGACGTTGTTAAACAGGGCAAACGCGCCGACAGCGCCGTTGAAGTCTGCGCCAGTTGCTCCACCGTTTCCGTTGAATGCGAGCGCGCCTGTGCCGACCGCGGTGTTCCGCGTTCCAACTCCGTTTAGCAGGAGTGCCACAGTACCAACGGCCGTGTTCGAATCGGCAGTGTTGAGCGCAAGGGCCCCCGCACCGCAGCCGGTATTAAAATTGCCGCTGACGTCGCTGAACAGGGAATACCATCCGAATGCTGAGTTTCCCTGACCGCCCGCAACGTTAATAAGGGCGTGGTTCCCGTCCGCAGTGCCGAAGGGATCGTTCACTGTCCCCGGGTCGGGTGTTTCCGGAGATGGCGCCGCCTGCACGTGCAACGCGAGGCACACCAGCATAAGCGGGATGAGAAGGAACCCGCGCCGCAAAGGCAGCGAGCGAGCCGGCTCTCGTCCGCATGGAACTAACGTTTTTAGTTGGCTAAGTGAATACATGGATATGTGTGTTCTTTCTCTCCCGGTGTTGGTTTTGTTTTCCAGTCACAGGGCCCCGCACAGACAAAGAACCTACCGGGTAAAAATTCTCTGGCTGTTTTGGAACCGTCCGCGTTGATACAGAATCCCCCCGTTGCCTGTCAATACATTTTTCAAAAATTTTTCTGCCCCGGGGAAAGGGCAGCGCAACCCGATGGCGCATGAAACGCAGGGCAGGCATTGGAAAAGGCACGCTTCTGCGAGCCTGCGCAGGTCGGAAGAATCCGCGGTGGAATCGATGACAGCGTCGCGGCGTTCCACTCCTCTGGGAAATTGCTCCCGCCTCGGTGACGCACATTGTTGTTTGCGTTGGCTCGACAGTTCCTTTAGCCTCAGGCGCATGGCACGATCTGGTCTTGGAAAAGGGCTTGGCGCGCTGATCGGGCCGCCTTCTTCCGTCGGGCCGTCTGCCGAAGTCACCGAGTCGGGCGAGAAGGTTCATCGGATCGACCTGGGCAGCATCGCGCCGAGCGCGTTGCAACCGCGAAAAGATTTCGCCCGCGAAGCGTTGCAGGAATTGATCGATTCGATTCGGCAACACGGCATCATTCAGCCGCTCATCGTCCGTCCCGCTGCTGCGAGCGCGGTGGCCAGTGGACAGGCGCGATTTGAGCTGATCGCCGGCGAGCGCCGCTGGCGCGCGGCGCAGGAGCTGGGCTTGAGTGAGGTGCCGGCGATTATCCGGAGCGCCAACGACCTGGAAGTCCTCGAACTGTCTCTCATCGAGAATCTGCAGCGCGCCGATCTCAATCCCATTGAAGAGGCGCAGGGTTACGCTCGATTAGCTCATGAATTTGGCATGCGCCAGGAAGACATTGCGCTAAAGGTCGGACGCAGTCGCGCGGCGGTAGCAAACGCACTGCGCCTCTTGGATCTGCATCCGCAGATTCAAACATGGCTCGCCCAAAATTTGATTTCGGTGGGGCATGCCAAAGCGCTGCTGGCTTTAAAGGCGCCGGAACAACAGCTTTTGGCTGCGGAAACTGTTTTGCGCCGCAACGCCACGGTGCGGGCTACGGAGCGGCTCGTGGCGCGCCTGCTGGGTGGCAGTCGCCCGCGGCGGAAACGCGGCGCGGCGATTGAACCGAGCGCAACGCCGGCGGCCATTGACGAATTGCGCCAGCGGCTGCAGGAACACCTGGCCACACACGTCACCATTCATCATGGCGACAAACGCGGGCGAATCGAGATTGAATACTACGGAGAAGACGATCTTGAGCGGATTCTGACTGCGCTGGGGCTGCCCTTGGCGGACTAGGCGCGTCATTGGATTGCGTGGGCTCGCTGGCGTGAAAAATTTTCCCTTCTGGATGCGCGATCCGCGCCGATTATTCAGTTCATTGCGCCTGGGACCGCTTCTGCACATGCTCGCGGCTGGCACACTCGCTGGCCCTGCAGTTTCCGCGTCGCCGCAGAAAATCTGGGAAGAGGTTTCTGGTGAAAACGCATTTGCCCATGTGCAGCGCCTGGTGGATTTCGGGCCGCGACCCGCCGGCTCGGAGGCGATCGAGAAATCGCGGCAATATATCGAAGGCGAGCTGCGCCGGTGTGGCTGGCGGGTCACCCGCCAGTCTTTTACCGGGGAGACGCCGCGCGGCAAAGTGCAGTTTGTGAATTTGATTGCGGAGTTCTCCAGGCGCGACGGCGCGTCGCCGGTGTTTCTATTGTGCTCCCACTACGATACGAAAGCGTTCGAGACAATTCGGTTTGTCGGCGCAAACGATGGCGGATCGAGCGCAGGATTACTGCTGGAAATGGCTCGATTGATCGGGCGGCAGCCGAATCTGGCGGCCCAACTTGAGCTGGTTTTTTTCGACGGCGAAGAAGCATTTGATCATTTCTCGGATGCGGACGGTCTTTATGGAAGCCGCTATTTTGCGCGGCAACTTGGAAACGCCCGGCAATTTCGCGGCGGTTTGGTGCTGGACATGGTGGGCGACCGCTCGCTCGACGTAACGCTCCCTGCCGATTCGCCGCCCGGCATGGCGCGCGACATTTTTGCGGCCGCCGACGCGCTCAAGCTTCGCAGTCATTTCACGTATCTGGATCGCGAGATGATCGATGATCATTCGCCGCTGAACGCCATCGGCATTCCGACGATCGACGTCATTGATTTTGATTACCCGTGGTGGCACACGGCCGACGACACGCTGGACAAAATCAGCCCGCAAAGCCTGCGAACAGTCGGTTCCGTGGTGTTGTACTATCTCGCTGAATTCGCGTTGAAATGAGCCTTCAACTGTCACGGAGACCAAATCGCGGGTCGATCCCGGGATGAATTCGCAGCGCGCAGCTGACGAACAGGCGCGCGCAAAAGCTTTCAAAACCGATTACACGAGCTCCGGGCGCCGCTGCAATTTCGGGATTGCTTCACCTGGGTTTTCCCGGCAGTTTGATGGCAGGTTGCCACCCCCAAAAGTCCATGCCGCAGTCAAATCACAAAAGCATTGGCGTGATCGGCCTTGGCATCATTGGCCGCGGCGTGACCGGACATCTGCGGCGCAACGGATATCCGGTGTATGTTTGGAACCGGTCGCCGCGTCCGGTGCCGAACTTTGTCGGTTCGCCCGCTGAACTGGCGCAGTTGTGCCGTTACATCCAGATTTTTGTGTCTGATGACGAGGCGCTGCTGCAAACCGTGGAAAGCCTGGCCGAGGTTCTTGCGCCCGAGCATGTGGTGATGGCGCATTCGACTGTGGCGCCCGATTCCATGCGTGCCGCGTCGGAAATGGTAGAGCGCCGTGGAGCGCATTTTGTCGAAGCGCCGTTTACCGGAAGCAAAGGCGCGGCTGAAAAAGGCGAGCTGGTTTATTACGCAGGCGGCGCGAAAACGGCGGTGGAGAAAGCGCGTCCGGTTCTTCAAGCCAGCAGCAAAAAGATCATCGAGATCGGCGCGATCGGGCAGGCCAGCGCCATAAAAATTGCCACCAACATGATCACCGCCGCCACGATCCAGGCGGCAGCGGAAGCCCTGGCCGTTGTTCAGGCGTTCAATGTGCCGTTTGAAAAGTTCGCCGAAGCGATGCGCAACAATGCCAGTTACTCAGCGACTCTTGAGATGAAGCTGCCAAAAATGATCGGCCGCGATTTTTCGCCGCACTTCGCGGTCAAACACATGCTCAAGGACATGCAGATCGCGAACCAGATCGGCCTTTCCAACTATTTGGATCTGGGGGTGACGGCCGCGGCGCGCGATCAGTTGCTCGAGCAGACGTACTGGGGCAGGGGCGACGAAGATTATTCGGCCGTGGCGCGCAAATACCTCCACGAGCTCGCGCCCGACGTTAACGAAGAACCAGAGGCAGCGCAGGCGGCGGCGGACTTGTCGCCGGCGATCACCGACTCGGAAGCGTCGGAAGTGGAAGCGCAAAGCGCGACGCTTCCCGCTTCATCGCCTTTGCCTGATGCGGCGCCGGCAGTGGCGAGTGCCTCCGCCGAGGCGCCACTTTTGCGGCGCGGTTTGTGGAAACAACTTCTCAGCCGATTTTCATCGGGAAAGGAATGACGCCGCGGTCGCAGAAAGTGTTTTTCGATTTTTCCGGGCGGGCCAAGTTTCGCATCAGCGGGTCGGATCGGTTTCGGTTTTTGAACGGCCAAATCACAAACGACCTGCGCAAGGCCGGCGAAACGGCGGCGATCGAGGCGTGCGTGCTCAACGCAAAGGGGAAAATGAACGCGCACCTCTTCGTTTCTGTAGAGGGCGAATCGTTCTTAATCGATGCCGAGCCGGAACTGCGCGAAGGACTCGGAGCGCGCCTGGAGCGGTACGTGGTCGCGGATGACGTGCAGATTGAAGACGTCACGGACCGATTCGCGCTTTTCCATGTGATTGCCGACGCGGCGCCGCCGCGCAGCTATGGCAGAGTGGTTTCGGCGCGCCGCTTTGTCGAGCCTGGCTGGGACATTTGGAGCGAGACTGCGGATCGCGAAGGCTTGCGGCAAGAACTGTCGGCGAAATTTGGCTTTGTAGATTCCAGCGCGGCAGAAAGGCTGCGGATCGAGCAGGGACTTCCCCGCTGGGGTTGCGAGCTGAGCGAAGAGATTATTCCCATCGAAGCCAACCTGGAGGAGCGCACAGTCGATTACGGAAAAGGTTGTTATATCGGGCAGGAAGTGATCTCGCGGATAAAAATGTCCGGCCAGACGAACAAGCGAATGTGCGGCGTCATTTCGTTGGACAATGTCGCGCTCGCCGCTGGGATGAAGCTGTGCGCCCCAGAGTCAGGCAAAGAGGTTGGTTGGCTCACCAGCGCCACGCGCAGCCAGCGAATGGAAAGAGAGATTGCGCTGGGATATGTCAAACGCGGGTTCAACGCTCCCGGGACAAAACTCGAGGCGCTGGAATCGGGCGGCGGCCGGGCGATCCCTGTGGAAGTTGTTCCGCTTCCATTTCGCTAAAATTTCCGGTGAAGGGTTGGAAACGGGATCTTGTAGAAGAACTTCTCTGCCCGATCGGATTCGTCTCAGGTCGCGCCACGCAGGGGTGCGTTCACGCAAATATTTCCTTTTTTTTACACATTTTTGCTGGCACGCGCGTGGATGTGACCTCGCTCGCGGGCGTGATTCTGTCGGGGTCAACAGGTCGCCTGTAAAAAAGCAGAGTATCCTATGGAGCAACGCGCCCGGGCTACAGAGCCAGTCTTTTCTTTCTTCGCAGGTGCCGGGGAGCGCAGGGCGCGTTCTTTGCCCTCCAACGCGCGCGGCGTTGCGTGATCGCTAGCGCGCGCTCAAACTCTGCGGGCGTTTCCCACGCCTGACCGGAACAGCGCAACGCGGGCGAACCAGTCAAATTTTCAGATTAGCGCAAATTTTTTATCGACAGGAGAAGCGACAATGAATTTTATTTTGCTCACGCCAGACAGATTCATAAAATCCTGGCTTCCCCTCAGGCGAACATTAAACCTTGAACGTTGTGGATCGTCTGAACGCAGGATACAGGGAGCGTATTTTTGATTTGCGCCGGGCCGGGTGGCGGCGGCTGCATTTGCAAACTGCCGACTTCTGAGGACGCATGGCGAATTTTTTTCCACGCTGGACAAACTGGGTGCCGATCAAGCTGTTGATCTGCGCGATCATAACGGTTTGCGGATTGACCGCCGCGACCTGGTATTATGGCACGCCAAAGTACACCAAGGTCGGCTACGAACCGATCCAGCCGGTGCCTTTTCCGCACGATGTTCACGTGACACAGTTGGGCATGGATTGCCGCTATTGTCACAGTTTCGTGGAAGTGGCGGCCCAGTCCAACGTGCCAAACACTCAGACCTGCATGAACTGCCACACCCAGGTGCAAAAAGACAATCCAAAGCTGGAGCCGGTGCGCGAAAGCTGGAAAACGGGCAAACCGGTGGAATGGGTGTGGCTGCACCGCACGGTCGATTACGTTTATTACAATCACGCCGCGCATGTGAACCGGGGCATCAGTTGTTTCAGTTGCCACGGCCCGGTGAATCACATGTCGGTGGTCTCCATCGACAGACCTCACAGCATGGCGTGGTGCCTCGATTGCCATCGGCACCCGGAAAATTATCTTCGCCCCGAAGATCAGGTCTTCAATCTGGACTGGAAACCGGAGGACGTGAAGCCGGCGGAGTTCGTCGCCCGCTATGGCCAACCGCGCAACGCGCGCGAAGATTTTTCAAAGAAAAAGAAACTCACCCAGGCCGAGATCGGCGAGACGCTCAAAGAGCGCTGGAACATCAACCCGCCGACAACGTGTCAAGCATGTCACCGTTAAACGAGTTGATCCCACTTTCATTTGCGGCAGGCGAGCCGGCTGCGGATCTCGCCGCTGCGATTGCCGCGCCGTCGCCATGAAACGCGTTTTTCATCATCCACCCGAATCGCCCCACGGAAAGCGTTACTGGCGCAGCCTGGGCGAATTGAACGACACTGCGGAGTTCCGCCAGTGGTTGGAGCGTGAATTTCCTCCCGGCGCCGCGGAACTGAACGGAGACGAATGGTCGCGTCGCGATTTTCTCAGATTAATGGGCGCGTCGATGGCGCTGGCGGGAATTGGCCTCACCAGTTGCCGACGGCCGGAGCTGCATCTGGTTCCTTTCACCAAAAACGTGGAGTGGACGATTCCGGGCAAGTTCCTCTACTACGCCACGGCAATGCCGCGGCGCAGCGGCGGCATCCCGCTCATCGCGACGACGGTGGACGGACGGCCGATCAAGCTGGAGGGGAATCCGCTGCATCCAGCTTCGGCGGGCGCCACCGATACATTTGTTCAGGCGTCAATCCTTGATCTTTACGATCCCACGCGCTCGAAGCGGTTTGTCCAGAAAGGGAAACGCGCCACACGCGAAGAGTTTGAGAAATTTCTCGCCGATCTTCGCAAGAGACTACTCGACGAACGCGGCGAGGGCCTTGCTTTTCTGGTGGAAGAAACTCACTCGCCGACACGCGAGCGTTTGCGAGCGGAATTGGAAAAAGATTTTCCGGGAATGCGCTGGTGCGTTTACGAGCCGCGCCTGAGTTATGAATCGAACGCGGCGATCCAAACCGCATTTGGCCCAAATGCGCGTCTTTTGCCGAGGCTGGACCGCGCGGATGTGATCCTGGCGCTGGACAGCGATTTTCTCGATTGCGGACAGGCCGATCTGGAAACCGTACGGGCATTTACCAGGCGCCGGCGGGTGAGTTCTGCGAGGGACAGCATGAATCGGCTCTACGTGGTTGAGAACCGTTTCACGCTGACGGGCGCAATGGCCGATCACCGGTTGCGCTGTCCGGCCAGCCAGATTCCGGCCCTGGCACATGCGCTGGCTGGCAAAATTCTCGCTGCCACCAACGATGCCGATCTGCGCGCCGTGCTGGAGGCCTTGCAGGCGCCGTCGAATGCGCCGGGCGAAGCGTTCGATCAGAAATGGATCGAGGAAGCGGTGCGGGACCTGGTTTCCAAGCCAGGCGCGAGTCTGGTAGTCGCTGGCCCGGAGCAACCGATCGGCGTGCAGCTGCTGGCTTATGCCATGAACGCGGCGCTGAAAAACCTCGGCCAAACACTCGTAGTGCGCCAAATCCCGCGCAACTCGCGAACGATCGATATCGGCCAGCTCGCTTCGGATATTCAAGAAGGGCGCATCAAGCAACTGTTCATTTTTGGCGGCGATCCTGTGTACAATGCGCCACGCGGTCTGGCGCAGGACTCGCAAACGAAGCTCCCGCTCGACTGGAGCGAACTGCAAAAGAAGGTTCCAGAAATCGTCCGGCTCGGTTACCACGAAGACGCAACCTCGGCGCTGAGCCACTGGCATGTTCCGATGGCGCACTATCTGGAATGCTGGGGGGACACGCTCACGGCTGGGGGCGATTATTTGTCGATCCAACCGATGATTCTCCCGTTGTTTGGAGGGCTGAGCGAGATCGAGCTGCTTAACATGCTCCTTGGCCGGCCAAAGGTGGAGGGGCCGGAGCTGGTGCAGGAAACGTTTCGGCGGACAAATCCGCCGGGTGATTTTCAGACTGCCTGGACGCGTTTTCTGCATGACGGGTTTGCCGCGCACGTACAGCTTCGCGACGAGGCGCCTTCCTTCAACGCGAGCGCCGCCGCGGCTCTGGCCCGCGATTCGTGGGCGGCGTTTGCGGCGCCTACGATGGATGCGCCGGAGATCGTGCTGACCGGCAGCTATGCCATGGATGACGGCCGTTACGCCAATAACGGTTGGCTGCAGGAGCTGCCCGATCCGATCACCAAGCTCACCTGGGACAACGCCGCATTGATCAGTCCTGCGCTGGCAAAAAAACTCGGCGTGGAGACCGGGCATTTGCTGCGCATCGCGTTTAATGAAACGGGCATTGGTGGGCAGCCGATCAGGCGCGAACTGGTGATCGCCGCGCTGGTTTCACCCGGACATGCCGACAATTCCGTGACCGTGCCGCTGGGTTGGGGACGAAAGATGCCCCAGTTCTACGAGCTGGCCTTTGCGGGAGGCGACCTTCGAGAGCGGCCCGGCATCGAAGAGCAATCGGGATTCAACGGTTACTTTTTGCGAACCGCGGGCAACCCGCATTTCGTGGTCGCCGGCGGCAAGGGAATCGAAAGCGTGGAGGTCACCCCGGTTGGCCGCACCTATCCGCTGTCGATTACCCAGGAGCATTTCAGTATCGAAGGCCGCGGACTCGTGCGCGAAGCCACTCTGGAGGGCTACCGCGCCAACAATGAATTTGCGAAAAAAATTCCAGGCGAAGAAGAGCTGCCGCATCCGCCGCCGAGCCTTTATAACCATCCGCCGCTCACTGCGCCCCAGCAGTGGGGAATGAGCATCGATCTGAACGTGTGCACCGGATGCAATGCATGCGTGATTGCCTGCCAGGCCGAGAACAACGTGCCGATTGTGGGCAAACTGCAGGTGTCGCATGGCCGCATCATGCACTGGCTGCGCATCGATCGTTATTACGCCAGCCGCAAACCGTACAATCAGGACCGCGGCGAATGGCCGGAACATCCCGAGATTGTGTTCCAGCCGATGCCGTGTCAGCACTGCGAGAATGCGCCGTGTGAAACCGTTTGCCCGGTCAACGCCACCGTGCACAGCGAGGACGGCCTCAACATCATGGCTTACAATCGCTGCGTCGGCACTCGTTTCTGCTCCAATAACTGTCCCTTCAAGGTGCGGCGCTTTAATTATTTCGATTACAATCAACGGCCGGTGGGCAAGCGAAAGGTCGCAGGCGCATTACACATTTACGAAGAATACTTCGCGCCGCTGACCACCAAGGGCGCACCGGACACCATCAAGATGCGCAATAATCCCAACGTGACCGTGCGCATGCGCGGCGTCATGGAAAAATGCACCTTCTGTGTGCAGCGAATCGAGGAGGCGAAGATCGCCGCGCTGGCCCGCGCCGGAGCCTCCTCCGATGTGCGTATCCCGCGGGACTCCTTTACTACGGCATGCGCGCAGGCGTGCCCCACCGAAGCGATCGTCTTTGGCGATATCAAGGATCCGGAAAGTCGCGTCTCAAAACTGAAGAAGCAGGATCGCGATTACCGATTGCTGGATTACCTGAACATCAGAGCCCGCACCAGTTATCTGGCGCGCATCCGCAATCCTAACCCGAGCATGCCCGATGCCGAGGATGTCGGCATAGCCAGCCTGCAGGAGAAACCGGCATGAGATTTTGTGCTTTTGTTGCCTTGCGATCCGTCGGCCATTGTGTAAACGGCCATGGTTATTTCGCCGGCCGTCCATCGCTTCGCGGCGCAAGGCGGCGGCTTGTTCCTCTCGAGACGAGACAACGGGCGACCTGACTTATGGATGGAGCAGTAACAGCACCGGACAAAATCAAAGAGGCGGAGCAGCGTATTGCGCATGTGCCGCTGGTGCTGAACCGGCGCAACTTCAGCTGGTTGACCGAGAGGATTTCCGGTGTGGTGGAGCAACCAGCGCCGCGATGGTGGTGGGTCTGTTTTACCATTACGTCGAGCGCTGCGGTGTTTGGCCTTTTCTGTATTGGCTATTTGATTTCCACAGGGGTCGGCACGTGGGGCAACAACATCCCGGTGGGCTGGGCCTGGGGCATCACCAACTTCGTTTTCTGGATCGGCATTGGTCACGCCGGCACGCTGATCTCGGCCATTCTCTACCTGCTCCGGCAAAGATGGCGCACCTCCATCAACCGGTCTGCGGAGGCGATGACACTTTTCGCCGTGATTTGCGCGGCTATTTTTCCGGGCATCCACGTGGGTCGCTTCTGGATGGCCTGGTATCTGGCGCCGGTGCCCAACAACTGGGCAATCTGGCAAAACTTCCGCAGCGCGCTGATGTGGGACGTGTTTGCGGTATCGACCTATTTTACCGTTTCGGTCCTGTTTTGGTACACCGGTTTGGTGCCCGATTTGGCGACGCTGCGCGACCGGGCGACCACGCGAGTGCGAAAATTTCTCTTTGGCGTTTTCGCGCTGGGCTGGCGGGGCGCGAACCGGCACTGGCGTCATTACGAGATGGCGTATCTGCTTTTGGCCGGTCTCTCCACGCCACTGGTTCTCTCGGTGCATAGCGTGGTATCGTTCGACTTCGCCACCACGGTTTTGCCGACCTGGCACACCACGATTTTCCCTCCCTATTTCGTGGCCGGGGCCATCTTCGGCGGGTTTGCCATGGTGTTGACGCTGCTGTTGCCGTGCCGCGCAATCTTCAAATTGCACGACGTCATCACTCCCCAGCACATCGATAAGATGGCCAAGATCGTGTTGTTGACGGGCTCGTTTGTTGCGTACGCCTATGCCATGGAATTTTTCATCGCCTGGTACAGCGGGAGCGCCTACGAACGGTTCGCATTTTGGAACCGGGTGTTCGGCCCCTACTGGTGGTACTGGTGGTTCGGCATGCTCTTTTGCAATTGCCTTTCGCCGCAACTCTTCTGGTTCCGCTGGTGCCGTTACAACGTGCTGGTGGTCTTCTTTGTGGCCATGTGCGTGAACGCCGGCATGTGGTTTGAGCGCTTCATCATCATCGTAGGCGGATTGCACCGCGACTTTCTGCCGTCGTCGTGGCGATTGTTCCATCCCACGTGGGTCGATATTTGGACGTACATCGGCACGCTTGGGATTTTTACTTCGTTGTTTCTGCTTTTTGTGCGGTTTCTGCCCATGATCGCAATGTCCGAGGTGAAAACGGCGCTGCCGGAGGCGGACGCGCATTACGGCCAACATGGTGAACATCAGTCAACCGCCTCCACCGGAAAGGAGCAGACCCGATGATGAAGACGCCGTACGGCCACAACGTTTACGCCATGGCGGCAGAATATCCCAGTGCCGCAGCATTGTACGAAGCCGCAAAGCGTGTCCGCGATGCCGGCTTCCGTCGCTGGGACGTTTACTCGCCGTTTCCCATTCACGGAATGGACGACGCGATGGGGCTGGGCAAATCGTGGCTGAGCGGGTGGGTATTGTTTGGCGGAATTTCGGGACTGCTTACTGCCGCGCTTATTGAGTTTGGCCCTTCCACGTTTCTTTACCCTCTGGATGTGCACGGTAAGCCGACAAACTTTTTCACTGTGCCGGCGTTTTTCCCGATCATGTTCGAGCTGACCGTGCTCTTCTCAGCGTTTGCGGCTTTCTTTGCATGGCAAGGCATGAACGGCCTGCCGCGCTGGAATCATCCCATGTTTAACTGGGAACGCTTCAGCCGGGTGACCAACGACGGATTTTTCCTGGCGATCGAAGCGCGCGACCCCCGTTTTACCGAGGAAGGCGTTCGCGAGCTGCTCGAGCAGACCGGCGGGCGGCATATCACTGTCGTTCACGAGGATTAAGTCATGTTGCGCGGCTTTCTGGTGATTTTTCTCCTGTGCACGATTGCCCTTGTGGCAGTGCTCGGATTTCGCGGCCAAAAGGGCACGCAGCCGCCGTTTGAAGTTTTTCCCGACATGGTTCGCCAGATGAAGGTTCGGGCACAAGCGCCGCTGGGCTTTTTCGCGGACGGTCGCGGCCCGCGACTGCCGGTTTCCGGCACCGTGCCCCTTGGATATGAGATGCCGCGAAAGGGGACGGCTGCCGCGCCGCCGGCTGAAGCGGAAGAGACGCCGAGCGCGCCCGAGGAATCACACACGCTGGTGGCTTTCAGCGCCGGCACCGATTACTTCAACACGGGGAAGATGGGCGATCAGTGGGGAACCGGCATTCCCATGAAAGTGACTCCGGAGCTGCTGGAGCGCGGGCGACAGCGTTTCAACATCACCTGCGCCATGTGCCATGGCCAGACCGGCGCTGGAAACGGGATCGTGAAACAATATGGATTGGTCACCGTGGTATCGCTGCAGGATGAACGCATTCGCAAAATGTCCGATGGCGAGATTTTTAACACCATTACCAATGGAAAAAACACCATGATGGCGTACGGCCCGAACGTTCTCGTGGCCGATCGCTGGGCCATTATCGCTTATCTGCGCGCCCTCCAACGCAGCCAGAACGCGACCATCGCCGATGTGCCCCCGGAACATCGAGCGGAACTGGAAAAACCGGCGTCTCCGCCGCCGACTGTGACCAAATGAGCGAGCGTTTAGGAACATTACCAACTCCGGAAGGCGAACATTTCCAAAGCAAACGCTTTGCGCTGCTCTCCATTGTTCTGGGAGCGGTGGCGGTAGTGGCGCTGGCGCTCTGTTTGATCGGGGCGCTGATCGATCCGCATCAGTTCAGTTATTCGTGGCTGTTTGCTTTCGCCTTCTTCTTCACGCTCTGCGCCGGCTGCTTTTTCTGGACGATCGTGCATCACGCCACGGACGCGGAATGGTCGGTGGTTGTCCGCCGCCAATTGGAAAACATCGCCGCGCTGCTGGCAGTGCTGGCGCTGCTGTTCATTCCCATCATCGTTTTGCGCCGGCATCTCTATTCATGGATGGTCATTCCACCCGGGCACGAGGCGGCGCTGGACGCCAAACGGGCCTACCTGAATTTTCATTGGTTTTTGGCGCGGGCGATCGTCATCCTCGGTTTCTTTTTCGTCGCGTCGCAATTATTGCGCCGGTTCTCTGCGCGCCAGGACAAGGACGGCAATCCGTTGTTTACGATTTGGATGCGCCGAGTCTCTTTCGCGAGTCTGCCGCTGTTTGCGCTCTGTCTCACTCTGGGAGCGGTGGATTGGTTGATGAGTCTTAATTATCGCTGGTACTCGACAATGTTCGGCGTGTATATCTTTGCCGGCGCAGCGGGAAGCTCCATGTCGCTGCTGGTATTGGTGATCACGGCGCTGCGGCGCGCCGGTTACCTGAAAGACGTGGTGACGCTTGAGCATTACCACATCATGGGAAAATGGATGTTCGCTTTCTGCATCTTCTGGGGCTACATCGGCTTCGGCCAGTACATGCTGATCTGGTACGCGAACGTTCCGGAGGAAACGCAGTTTTTCCTGGCTCGAAACACGCAATCGTGGTGGGCGCTGAGCATGCTTTTGGTGATCGGTCGCTTTTTCATTCCGTTTGCCATTCTGCTGTTGCGCTCGGTGAAGAAAAATCCCCGCCAGCTGAGCATCATCGCCGGCTGGATGCTCTGCATGCAAATGCTCGACATGTATCTCATTGTGTTGCCGGCGCTGCACGGGACCGGTGTCCACGTAAGCGTCTGGGATTTGCTCTCTGTCGTGGCTATCGGCGCCACTCTCGCGTTTGTGTATTTGCAACTGCTGCCTCGGAGTTCGCTGTTCCCGGTGCGCGATCCGCGGCTGATGGAATCTCTTACCACGGTGAATTGAGAATGGCTGATCCCGAATCGCTCCGCAGAATTGCTCATTCACCTGCTCCGTTTTCCACGTGGCTGGGGATTGTGCTCCTGTTCGCTTTGTTTGGGGCGATCGTGCTCGCAGTGATCGGCCCTTCGCAACGGGGGAGCGATTACGAACAAACTCGCGCTGCAAAACGTTTGGAAAGGCTAAAGAGCTTGCGCGAAGAAACCGAGAAGGAGCTGACGACTTACGCGTGGGTGGACAAGAGCAAAGGCATCGCCCGCATCCCGATCGACCGCGCCATGGAGCTGACGGTAGCCGAGCTGGCGCAGAAAAAACCGGCGCCTGCGGGTCCGATCGCCACGCCGCCGGGTTCGGCGTCGTCCCCGGCTGGTTCCGCCAGCCCGTCGGCGAGTGCGCCTCCGCCGGGTGGTTCTCGGACGCCAGCGGCCGGGCAGCCGCCGGCTTCGCACGGAAATTCTTCCGGCAGCTTGCCTCCAACGCAACCGGGCACATCGCCTGCGCCGGCCGCCCAATCGTCACCCGCTGCGCTCAGCCCTTCGCCCTCGCCCACTCCATTGACCA